>Ash_p2__coassemble_1234_pt1 | contig 23865 bp, 21 predicted proteins | sample Ash_p2__metabat2_high_PE_029 | metagenome-assembled genome bin Ash_p2
CTTTCAGGCTCGAGCTCTGCCCATTCAGTCGGGGTCTTCTGGCCAGAGGATAAAAGAGGAAGCCTTTCAAAACGGAAACTGCTGGACATCGGCAAATCAGGATCGGCCTGGTCGAGTTTTTATCTGCAGGGCCAAAGATGCTTCTGCTTTTGGACCTGTAGAAAAATCACGGTAAAACAGAAGCAGAGACAGGGGGCTGCAAAAGCTGGACGATGACTTAGATCCGGCTGCAGTGAAGCGGAGAATCGAGTCCGTATCCTGGAAGAAAAACATGGAAAATCAATAAAAAGGAGAAATGTAAGATGAAAATTGTTTTGCTGGAAGATCTGGGCGTCAGTCCGGAACGAATTGAACAGGAAGCCAGGAAACTGGCGGATCTGGGGCATGAGCTCAAGGTGTACTTCCGGACCAGCGACCTGGATACCCTGAAAAAGGAAACAGAAGAAGCGGATGCGATTATCCTGGCCAACATGCCGCTGCCTGCCGAAATCATTGAAAATGATCCAGACTTGAAATACATCGATGTGGCATTTACCGGCGTCGATCATATTCCAGTGGCTCTGGCCAGAGAAAAAGGAATTTCGATTTCCAATGCCTCAGGGTATGCCAACGATGCGGTGGCGGAACTGGCTATGGCTATGATGATTGACCGAATGCGCTATCTGGAAGAGCTTGAAGAGCGGGCCAGGGACTCCAAAACCAAAGCCGGTATTCGCGGCCGGCTGCTTAGGGGAAAGACGGTGGGAATTGTCGGTGCTGGAGAAATCGGTACAGCGGTAGCCCGTCTTTGTCAGGCTTTTGGATGCCGGGTGATTGGCTGCAAGCGCCATGAAATTACCGATCCGGCTTACGATGAACAGGCCGACCTGGATACGCTGCTTAAGCAAAGCGACATCGTCTCCCTCCATGTTCCTTTAACGGACCAGACGCGTCATCTGATCAGTGAAGAAAAACTGAAGCTGATGAAACCGGATGCCATTCTGGTCAATACGGCCCGCGGTCCGGTCGTCGATGCCAAAGCCCTGGTCAAGGCCCTTGATGAAGGAAGGCTTGGCGGAGCAGCGCTCGATGTTTTTGACCAGGAACCCCCGCTGGCAGCCGATGATGAACTGTTAAAAACGCCAAAGCTGACTTTGACACCGCATATTGGATTTGATTCGGTTGAATCCATGGAAAAGAGAGCGGATATCGTCTTCGACAACCTGTACTCCTGGCTGGATGGCACAATAAAAAACAAGATCTGCTAGAAAGCAAAATTTGTCAGTGAGCCGTCTTTTTTGCCGGAAACTGCTTCTGAATCTGGCTGCCGGCTGATGATCTGACTGGTTCTGCACTTTTTACTGCAGCAATTTGCCAGCCAAAGCCGCCAAAGACTGCAATCGGCAGTCGAAATGTTCAATAAAAACGGCAAAAAAACATGATTCTGTCGAAAACCCATAAACATCCTGGATTGACTAGATGCAAACGATTTGTTAGGGTTTCTTTACAGCGTTCAACCCGGACTAACAGGAACAGACGGCTTTTGCAGAGAGCCTGCGGATGGTGCAAGCAGGCAGGCCTGATTTCTGGTCTCACCAGGCAGCTGACAGCAGACCTGCTTTATAGGCAATCAAGTGCATGGCTTAAAACGGCCATGAATCAAGGTGGTACCGCGTGATAGCTATTGCGTCCTTATTTTATAAGGGCGCTTTTTCTATGTCCGAACCTGAATCCCGCCTGGCCTGCTGATTGAAAGCTTGCTCTTTTTTTGATCCGGCAAGTTGAACCCGAAAATTCCAGCCTGTTCATTCTGGCTTTCTTCAGCTTTCTTTATTTGCATAAAAGCGGACCCTTGATGTGCTTCAAGAGTACTCTTTTGCATGATTTAAGCCATCCTGCCCGAGACTCTGTAACCGGCCTGCGGCAGTCAGGAAAGAGAATGGGCTGTATAGCTGTATATAAAAGCAGAAAGGAATAACCATGTACGATCATCAGTCTGTAGAAAAGAAATGGCAGAAGTACTGGAAAGATCACAAGACATTCAAGACCGATACTTCTGATTTCTCCAAGCCAAAATACTATGTTCTCGACATGTTCCCCTATCCATCCGGAAACGGTCTTCATGTCGGACATCCTGAAGGCTATACGGCAACCGATATTGTTGCCCGAAAAAAAAGAATGGAAGGCTACAATGTCCTGCACCCGATGGGCTTTGACTCCTTTGGCCTGCCGGCAGAGCAGTTCGCCATCCAGACCGGGCATCATCCTTCCGTCTTTACCGAAAAGAATATCGATCACTTCCGCGACCAGATCCAGGCACTGGGCTTTTCCTATGACTGGGACAGGGAAATCGCAACCAGCCATCCAGATTATTACAAATGGACCCAGTGGATTTTTGAAAAGCTTTATGAAAAAGGCCTGGCTTATATCGATGAAATCCCGGTCAACTGGTGCCCGGAGCTGAAATGCGTCCTGGCCAACGAAGAAGTTATTGACGGCAAGAGCGAACGCGGCGGCTATCCGGTTGTGCGTAAGCCGATGCGCCAGTGGGTCTTGAAGATTACTGAATATGCTGACCGGCTGCTTGAAGATCTCGACCTGGTCGACTGGCCGCAGTCCACTAAGGAAATGCAGAAAAACTGGATCGGCAAATCCACCGGCGCCAACGTGAACTTCAAAATTGATGGCCATGACAAGGAATTCACCGTTTTTACGACCCGCTGCGATACCCTGTTTGGAGCCACCTATTGCGTCCTGGCTCCAGAGCATCCTTTCGTCGATGAAATCACGACACCCGACCAGAAAGAAGCGGTGGAAGAATACAAGCGGATCTGTGCGACGAAGTCGGATCTGCAGCGTACAGACCTCAACAAGGATAAAACCGGTATTTTTACCGGTGCTTATGCGATCAATCCGGTCAACGGCAAGAAAATCCCGATCTGGATTTCAGACTATGTTTTAGCCAGCTACGGAACTGGTGCGATCATGGCTGTTCCGGCACATGATACCCGCGACTATGAATTCGCCAGGAAATTCGGGCTGGAAATTATTCCGGTTCTAGAAGGCGGCGATATCGAAAAAGAAGCCTGGACTGAAGATGGAGTTCACATCAACTCGGAATGGCTCAATGGCCTGGGCAAGCAGGAAGCCATTGACAAGATGATTGCCTGGCTGGAAGAAAACAAAGTCGGCGAAGCCAAAACAACGTACAAGCTGCGTGACTGGCTCTTCTCCAGACAGCGCTACTGGGGCGAGCCGATTCCGATTATCCATATGGAAGACGGCACGACCCGCACGGTTGATATCGACGAACTGCCTCTCGAATTGCCGGCAACCGACAATTTCCAGCCGGCTGATAACGGCGAATCGCCATTGGCCAACTGCCCGGACTGGCTGAATGTTGAAATTGACGGCGTCAAGGGTGTGCGCGAGACGAACACCATGCCGCAATGGGCCGGTTCCTGCTGGTACTACATGCGCTATATTGATCCGCACAATGACAAAGCCCTCGCGGACAAGGAACTTCTCGATCACTGGCTGCCGGTTGATTTATACATCGGCGGTGCAGAGCATGCGGTTTTGCATTTGTTATATTCCCGTTTCTGGCACAAGGTGCTTTACGATCTTGGCGTTGTTTCCACACCGGAACCTTTCCAGAAGCTTTTCCATCAGGGAATGATTCTTGGATCCAACGGCGAAAAAATGTCAAAGTCCAGAGGCAATGTGGTCAATCCCGATGAAATCATTGAATCCCATGGCGCGGATGCTTTGCGTGTTTATGAAATGTTCATGGGACCGCTTGAATCCGGCCTCCCCTGGTCCGAGACCGGGCTGGATGGAACGAGAAGATGGCTCGAGCGGGTATGGCGCTTCTTTACAAATGAAGCGAAGTATACTGATGAAAACGACGGCAAGCTGGACAAGATTTACAACCAGACTGTCAAGAAAGTATCGAACGATATCGACACGCTCAACTTCAACACCGCCATCAGCCAGATGATGGTCTTCATCAACGACGCTTACAAGACCAAGACGATCTACCGGCCGTATGCGGAAGGTTTTGTCAAGATGTTCTCCACCTTCGCCCCTCATCTTGGCGAAGAGCTCTGGAACACTGTCCTGGGTCACGAAGGCTCCATTGCATACGAACCATGGCCGACCTGGGATGAATCGAAGCTTGTCGAAACAACCCATACCGTCGTTGTTCAGGTCAACGGCAAAGTGCGCGGCAAGTTTGAGGTTCCTGCCGGTACGGATGAAGAGACCCTCAAGGAAAAAGCCCTCGAGCTTAAACCAGTTCAGAAGCAGATTGAAGGCAAGACGATCCGCAAGATCATTGTCGTCAAAGGCAAAGTCGTCAATATCGTCGCAAACTAAGCGCTGCTTACTCTGATCAGTCCGGTTCAGGAATATATCTTCTGTCTCAAGTACGAGACTGGCCTGCTGGTTTTGATCCAAATGATGGATACTTGTTCAAAAATGAGCGAAAAACAGGCTGAATCCAGCTTTAAGAGTTGAATTGGCAAAGGAACAGTCTATACTTGAGCTCAAAGCGTTGAAAAGAAGAAGTACGCAGAAGCCTCTCTTGCAGAGAGCTGCCGGATGGTGCAAGGCAGCAGGGAGATCTGTCGAAATACACCTTGGAGCTTTCCGATGGAACGTGATCCTGCGTTAATGGAAAAGTGCATTGAACAAATTGTTTGATGAAGTAAGGTGGTACCGCGCATTGTCGTCCTTGACAGGCGCGGTTTTTATTTTTCAGCGCATTTCTGCGGGAATATCGGCGGGTATTCCTGGCTGGTTCTGCTGGTAGCGGCTGCCTGAAAATCAGCTTTATTTACTGAATCGCAGAAGCAATGGCAGAAAAAATCAACGAAAGAAAGAACGGATCTGGGCATAGGACAGATCCAGAATGGGAGGTAAAACATGAACTTGTACGATGAGCTCAACTGGCGCGGTCTGATCAATGATCTGACTTCTGAAGATGCAATTGATGAAATCAACAATGGCGAACTGACCTTTTATATTGGAACCGATCCAACGGCCGATTCGCTGCACATCGGCCATTACAGTTCGCTGCTGATGGCCAAGCGCCTGCAGCAGCATGGCCACCATCCGATTATGCTGGTGGGCGGAGCAACCGGCTTTATCGGGGACCCGAAAGCGACCGGCGAGCGGAGCATGCTTTCCGAGGAAACCCTCCAGCATAATTTCGATGCGCTTTACAAGCAGATTGAGGAAGTCTTCGGCTTTGATATGGTCAACAACCTGGACTGGACGAAGAATTTCTCGATCATTGATTTCTTCCGCGGCATTGGCAAACACTTCAATGTCAACTACATGATCAACAAGGAAACGGTAAAGCGTCGCCTGGAAAAAGGCATTTCCTTTACCGAGTTTTCCTACATGATCCTGCAGGCGATGGACTTTGCCCATCTGTATGAAGAGCGCAACTGCCGCATGCAGATTGGCGGCCAGGACCAGTGGGGCAATATCACCGCCGGTCTTGAGCTGATCCGCAAGAAACACGGGGCTGATGTCAAAGTCTATGGCCTGACAATGCCGTTAATTACCAAGGCGGATGGCACCAAGTTTGGCAAAAGCGAAACTGGTACGATCTGGCTGGATCCAAAGAAAACCAGCCCTTACCAGCTCTACCAGTTCCTGCTCAATACTGAAGATTCAAAGGTTATTGAATACCTGAAAAAATTGACCTTCTTAAGCGTCGAAGACATTATGGATTTAGAGCGCGAAGTCCAGGAAAATGCCGGGGAACGCAAAGCCCAGAAAAAGCTGGCGGAAGAAGTTGTCCGCGATTTGCATGGCCAGGAAGCACTGGATACGGCTTTGCAGATTACCAGCGCCCTGTTTCGCGGCAACCTGCAGGATTTAAATGAAGAGCAGCGCCGCCAGGCAGTCGCCGACATGGAAAAAATCGAGATGCCCGAAGGCAAGCTGGAAGACCTGCTGGTCAAGGGCAAAATCGCCTCCAGCAAGCGCGAAGCCAGGGAATGGACCAAAGGCAATGCCATTGCCCTCAATGGCGTCAAAGTGACGGATCCAAACTTCATGGTTGACAAATCCCAGGCTTATGTGGATGATGTCGTCCTGATCCGCCGCGGCAAGAAGAACAACTATGCCATTGTTCTTAAAGAAGCCGCACCGGAAGAAGCCTGAAAAATCAAGCTGTACTGAACAGTCCGGAAACAAAGAATCTGAACCTGGACCTTGCCCTGTCGATGCTGCAATAAAGAAAGCATCAGGAACAAGAGAGATCTCTCCGATTGGCTGACTCTTAACAGGATAAAGAAAACCGGAAGCTTGCCGCTTTTAAGCTTTCATAAGCGATGAGAGGCACAGTCTTCCGGTTTTTTTGGATATCTGCGGATTGAATGAGTAAAAATAAGACGGAAAGCAAAAACAAGACGGGAAGCCGCTGGTATCTGGCGCGCTTTCCGTCTTCTCTGCTGGGAAAAAGAAAGGTTTTAACGGATCAGGTCAATGGATCTGGCTGGTTTATCTGGCCGGGTGGAATGCTTTCCCTGCCAGCTGTTTCGGGCAAGCAGTTCCTTGTCGATCTCATTGGCGGTTATGGTTTTCTTCATCGTCCAGAGCGGGGCGAGCAGCTCGCTGGCCAGGCCATCGCCAGTCACCCGCTCAATAATGATCTGCGCCGGCAACACTTCCAGCTGGTCAGCAACAATGGATACATATTCCTTCTGGTCGAGCAGCGAAAAAGGCTTTTTTAAATACTGCTGGCCCAGCCGGCTGTTTTTCAGGATATGCAGCATGTGGATTTTTACGGCATCCGGTTCCAGGCCGGCTGCAAACCGGGCGGTCTCCACCATCATCGAGCGGCTTTCGTCGGGCAGCCCGTTGACTAGATGCAGGCAGCTTTTCAGGCCATAGCGTTTGCACAGGCGGATAGCCTGTTGGGCATCCTGAGGCGAATGGGCAAAATTCATGGCTTTTTCTGTCGCCGGATGAATGCTTTGCAGACCAAATTCCAGCCAGACTTCCTTGCCATACTGCTCCTGCATCTGCCCAAACCAGGCGGCTGCCTTTTCATCCAGGCAGTCCGTCCGGGTTGCAATGGAAAGGGCAGCGACATCCGGATCGGCAAAAAAGGGCGTGTAAATATCCTGCAGCATTTCCAGCGGAGCATAGGTATTGGAAAAAGACTGGAAGTACGCCATACCCAGGCAGCCTGGCCATTTCTGCCGGGCTCTTGCCAGGTTGAGGGCAAACTGCTCTTTCAGATCAGCCCGGTCAGCCAGGATCGTATCCCCGCTCCCTTTGGCCGAACAGAACAGGCAGCCGCCATACGCTTTGCGTCCGTCCCGGTTTGGACAGGTAAAGCCGGCATTTAACGGAATTTTGGCGATCTTCTTTCCGTATTGCTTTTTAGTCGCATACGAAAAGGTGTGGTAGCGCTTGTTGGAATCCGAATAAGGAAACGGATTGTCCTTGATCTGGTTCAAAGTTTCGCTCTTACAGCGTCCGGCCGACAACCTTGGCAATCGCCTTGGCTTTCTTGACCAGTTCCGCATATTTATCCGGCTTGAGAGACTGGGCTCCATCGCTCCATGCCCGGGATGGATTTTCATGGACTTCAATAATCAGTCCATCTGCGCCTGCCGCAATCGCTCCTAAAGCCTGGGCTTCGACAAGTTTCCAGTCGCCGGTTGCATGAGAAGGGTCAATGATGATGGGCAGGTGCGTTCTTTCCTTGATAATGGGAATTACCGCCAGGTCCAGGGTGTTGCGGGTATATTTCTCGAAAGTGCGGATGCCCCGCTCGCAGAAAATGACATTCGGATTGCCTTCCGACATGATGTATTCGGCTGCCATGATCCACTCTTCAATCGTGTTGGCCAGTCCGCGTTTAAGTAAAACCGGCTTTTTTGTGCGGCCGACCGCCTTGAGCAGGTCAAAATTCTGCATATTGCGGGCCCCGATCTGGATCACGTCGACATTTTCAACAAATTCGTCCAGCTTATCGATGCTCATCAGCTCGGTAACAATTGGCAGCCCGGTTTTTTCGCGGGCTTTAACCAGCGCATCAATGCCGGCACTGCCCATACCCTGGAAAGAATAGGGGGAAGTTCGTGGTTTATAGGCCCCGCCGCGAAGCATGTCGGCACCGGCTTCAAGAACCTTGCCGGCTGCGGAGCAGATGGCTCCTTCGCCCTCGACCGCGCATGGACCGGCAATCATCACGATTTTCTGTCCGCCGATCTGGATGCCGTTGACATCCACAATCGTATCTTCCGGATGGAACATGCGGTTGGCCAGTTTATACGGCTGGGCTACGCGCTGGACGTTAAAAACGATCGGATTGGCTAACAAAGAGCGGTCGTCCAGGCTGGCGGTATCGCCGACCAGGCCAAAGACATCATAGTTTTCACCGATAATTTTTGTAATCTTGAGACCCCGTCCTTCAAGAAGGTCAATCAGTTCATTGACTTCCTTTTCAGGCGCTGTTTTCTTCAGAGTAATAATCATTGCTTCAAATTCCTTTCCACCTTATCGCTAAGCCGCTGCCAAACCGGCCGGGCTCTGTAAAACGCTTTTTCTAAAGTGTCATTTTTCAATATAGCCGAAACGCTCCAAAAGAAAAAGCCAGTTTGAAACAGCTGAAAAAAAGGGAAGCAGGATGAATGAAAAAAACTGAAAATTCATGCCATCCGGCCCGGGACAGAGGCAGACTGGTGAACCAGGCAAACTATAATGGCAATGAAAATACAACCGGCTGGCCTTGTAAGATGATAAATCGGCCTGATTGGCTTGATTTTGACGGGCTGGATTGACTGGCCTATCATGGACATAGAAAGCGTCGGCCCAAAAGGCTGACCCGTTTGAAACGGAGCGTGATCCCATGAAAATCAATATTGTTGGAAAGAATATTTCCGTCACTCAGGCTCTTGAAGAGCGCATCACCAAGAAGCTCAAAGGGCTCGAGAAGTACTTCCTGATCGGAGAAGACGATACAGCCAAAGTACTGCTGACAACCTATCCAAACAAGCAGAAGATCGAGGTGACCATCCCGACAAGATTCGCCATTCTCCGTGCGGAAACTTCCGACATGGACATGTATAACGCCATCGACAAAGTCGTCGACAAGCTCAAAGACCAGATTCGCCGCCAGAAAACACGCCTGGGCAGCAAGAAAGGGCACCCGCTGTATGAAGCCTTCCTTGAATATGACCTGCTTGGCGAAGATGACCCCGACGATGTGGTTGTAAAGACCAAGAGCATCACGCCGGAAAAGCTCTCCCTGGACGAGGCCATTACAAAAATGGACCTGCTTGACCATTCGTTCTTCATCTATACCGATGATGAAACCGGCAAAGTTGCCGTAGTATACAGAAGAAACGACGGAGGCTATGGTCTGATCGAAACCGAATAGAAAGACAGTAAAAATCAGTAAATCATCCTTCTGATCAAAGCAGCCGCATGGCTGCTTTTTTACGAAAACCGGCTGCAGGCCGTGTTCATGGCTATTGCACATCCAGGCAGGACCTTTTCCAGATCCGGGAAAATACCGGCATAATCATGAAAACATCCTGACAGCCGCCTGGCAGAAATCAGAAGATGCAGTGAAAAGCTGGAGAATGAGACTGGGCAGGTTTAAAAGGAGACAAAAAGCAACCACTTTCATTCCGGCTTGTTTTGCGGCGTGTGAGAGAAGGTAAGAAAAGATTTCGGAAATATTATGGAAAGATTGCAGGTTTAAGGCGAACCGGGCGCGATTGAGATATAATCTTCACGATCTCACGTTCGTTTCAGTAAGGATAATTCCGGCATGACATCTTCATGAAAGCGCGGCGGATTCTTACACAATTTTTAAGAACCATCCTGCTTCTGTTATTTGAGCTGATTCGAACTAATGTTACAATACACCCGATAGGAGGTTTCTTTCATGGGATTTATGGATAAGCTCAAAGCATTCGTGGAACCGGATGATGAAGAAGAATACGAAGGCGAAGTAGAGGAAGTCACACCTGCCCAGCCTGTTAATAAACCAGTTACTGCCCCGGCTGTTACCGCTCCGGCCAGAACACAGACAAGCACTTACGAAACAAGATCAAACAACGGACCTGCACCGCTGGATGAAAAGACCAAAATGGTTCTGTTTGAACCAAGAAGCTTTGGCGAAGCGGAGGTCGTCGGCTCCCGCTTAAAAGAGGGCAGAGCTGTTGTTGTCAACCTGCACAAGCTTAATCGCGAATATGCACAGCGTACTATCGATTTCCTTTCCGGCGTCGTTTATGCCCTGGATGGAAATGTACAGAAAATCGGACAGAATGTCATTCTTTGCTACCCAAGCGATATCGGCGTAGCCGGATCCATTAACCTTGGCAAAGCCGGCGATATGGAAGACGAAGAAGACAAAGCAGAATAATCGATGAAAATGACTGCCGCCGGGCATGAACAGTTTTCCAGGCTGATCGCCAACGGGATCTCCCGCTGCGAAAAGACTGGACGGCCGTTTGTGACCGGTTTTTTGACACCCGCCAGGCAGCAGGCTGCGGCAAGACTTTGTGCCGGTTCTGCTTTTGCTTTTGCGGGCGGAAGAGACAATGCGATTTCCAGAAGGCTTATCGTCTTTGCCGACCAGGCTTCGCTTGTCGAAGCCCTGGAATATGCCAGTCTGCTTTATCCAGATTCAGGATTGGATCGGCAAAAAGCCGGCGCAGCCCATTCCAGTCATGGATCGCCTCATTTAAAATCAGCGTCTGGAAAGGATGAAGAATTTGAAGCGGAAAAATCATCAGCCATTCCATGCATCGATCTACCCGAATATACAGCTGTTTTGCATTCTGCCTATGAAGGCAGCCAGAAAGTGCTTCGCCATTCGGATGTGTTGGGAGCATTAATGCATGCCGGGCTGGAGCGGGATGCCATTGGCGATATTGCTGTGGACCAGCACAATATCTTTATCGTCTGCCTGCCTGGACTTGCAGAATTTATCTGCCAGAACATACGGCAGATCGGCCGCATTCCAGTAAGCTTCGATTTTTCGGATGCCAGGGATATGCCGCCGGCCGTCTTTACGCCGCTCAAAATCAATACCGCAAGCATGCGGGCTGACTGTATCGTCAGCGCCCTGGCCCACTGCTCCCGTTCAGGCGCCAAAGATATGATTTGTCAAGGGTTTGTGAAAGTAAATGATGAGGTTCTTGAATCTGTGAAAACCTTGTGCAATAATGACACCATCTCTGTCAGGCGCGTCGGGAAATTCCGGATTGGAAAGCTCGATGGCGTCAGCAGGAAAAACCGATTGATCGTTCACATTGATAAATACGAATAAGCAATGACAAAGACGCGTCCGTTTAAAGCGGATTTCAGAGAGCTGCCGTATGGTGCAAGGCAGTATGAAGCTTTTTACGGGTATCCCTTTCAAGCTGAAACGGCGAATTCAGTAGCTGTTTCCGGAAGCAGACCGTTATCTGAAAGAGTTTCAGGCCAGGCCTGGAGAATTAAGGTGGTACCGCGCGCAGTCGTCCTTTTCAGGGCGGCTTTTTTTATGGAAAGATCAGCGGGAAAAATGTTTAAACAGCATGTTTTTGTGAATGTTTACTGACTTTTTTGAATTTATTTTAGGAAGGATGTTTTGATGGACTACAAAGAAACCCTTCAGATGCCGAAAACCAGCTTTGAAATGCGGGGAAATCTGGTTAAGAAAGAACCAAAATTCCAGCAGAGATGGCAGGAAGAGCATCTGTATGACGAAATGCTCAAGAAAAGAGAAGGAGCCGAACCGTTTGTTCTGCATGATGGTCCTCCTTATGCCAATGGCGATATCCATGTCGGCCACGCAATGAACAAGATCCTCAAGGATGTCATCAACAAGTCGAAATTCATGCAGGGCTACCAGGTTCCTTATATTCCGGGCTGGGATACTCATGGCCTTCCCATCGAGACGGCGGTAACCAAGCTTGGCTATGACCGCAAGAAGATCGGTGTTCCGGAATTCCGCAAAATCTGTCATGACTATGCCCTGGAACAGGTGGCCAGACAGAAAAAAGGCTTTCTCGCTTTAGGATGCATCGGCGATTACGATCACCCCTACATCACTCTCTATCCGGAATTTGAAGCCAGACAGATTGAAATCTTCGGCAAGATGGCAGCTGACGGCCTGATTTACCAGGGCCTCAAGCCGGTTTACTGGTCTCCCTCTTCAGAATCAGCTCTGGCTGAAGCCGAAGTCGAATACAAGGATGTCACTTCGCCGACGATTTACGTAAAATTCCCGGTAAAAGACGGCAAGGGAATCCTGGATGAAAACGACTCGTTTGTCATCTGGACTACCACTCCCTGGACAATCCCGGCCAACAACGGTATTTCGGTTCATCCGCGTTTTGAATATGCCAGAGTCAAAACCGATCAGGGCAGCCTGGTGGTTTTGGCCACTATGGTTGACGATCTGATGGCCCGTTTTGGCATTGAAAACTACGAAGTAACTGACATTATCAAGGGCAAAGACCTCGAATACATGACAGCTTACCATCCGCTTTATCCAGAAAATGAATCGCTGGTCATGACCGGCGAACATGTTACGGATGAATCCGGTACCGGCCTGGTTCACACGGCTCCTGGCTTTGGTATGGATGACTTTTTAATCGGCAAGAAATACGGACTGCCTATTTTCGTCAATGTAGACGAGCAGGGAAGAATGATGGATGTCTGCGGAGACCGGCTGGCCGGAAAAACAGTCGATGAAGCCAATGACATCGTCATCGACTGGCTCAAGGAAAACGGCGACCTGCTTTCCCGCGAAAATATCACGCACTCCTATCCGCATGACTGGCGGACCAAGAAGCCGATCATCTTCCGCGCCACGACCCAGTGGTTTGCCTCCATTGATAAAATCCGCGACCAGCTGCTCGAGCAGATTCACTCGGTAGACTGGGTACCAGCATGGGGCGAAGGCCGTATGCACAACATGATTTCTGACCGCTCAGACTGGTGCATTTCCAGACAGCGTGCCTGGGGTGTTCCAATCCCGATCATTTACGGAGAAGATGGAACCCCGCTGATGGATCCGGAAATCTTCCGCCATGTGGCGAAGCTGATTGAAAAAGACGGTTCTAATGTCTGGTTTGAAAAAGAGGCTAAGGAACTGCTGCCGGAAGGCTATACAAGCGAACATTCCCCCAATGGCGAATTTACCAAGGAAACGGACACAATGGATGTCTGGTTTGACTCGGGTTCGAGCCATACCGGGGCTATGATTGAACGCGGCCTTGGCTATCCCGCTGACCTTTACTTTGAAGGCAGCGACCAGTATCGCGGCTGGTTCAACTCGTCATTAATCGTCGGAACTGCAGTTTATGGCCAGTCGCCTTACCGCCAGGTTCTTTCCCATGGCTTTATCATGGATGAAACCGGCAAGAAGATGTCCAAGTCGCAATGGAATGCCATGGCCCCAGCGGAAATCACTTCACAATACGGTGCCGATGTTTTGCGCCTCTGGGCCTGCTCGGTGGATTACCAGGCAGACTGCTCCATGGGCAAGAAGATCCTCAAGCAAATGTCGGAAGCATACCGCAAGGTCAGAAATACTTTCCGCTTCCTGGTGGGCAACCTGGATGAAAACCACTTCACCAAAGATGACCTGCTGGATGTCAATACGCTCAGCCGTTCCAACCGCTATATCCTGATGCTGCTGGATGAAGCGGTCGATACGTGCGAGAAAGCCTACAATGAATATCGCTTTGCCGATGTGGTAGCGGCCCTCAGTTCCTTGATGACCAACGTGCTCTCCAGCTACTATCTGGATTATGCCAAGGATATTCTCTATTGCGATGCACCGGATTCCAGAAAGCGCCGTGAAGTGCAGACCGTCCTGTATCTGGCGGCGTCCATCCTGACCAGACTGTGGGCACCGATCCTGGTTCATACGACCGAAGAGATCAATGACCTGATGAAATTTGACGAAAAATCTATTCATCTGTCGACATTCGAAAAGAGCGGCCTGAGTGTGGAAGATCCGACACTTAAAGAGGATATGAACAATGCTCTTGCTTTGCGCAAAGATGTCCTCAAAGCCCTGGAAGAAGCCAAGCAGTCCGGTCTGCTGAAAAAATCCAATGAAGCAGCCCTGAAGATTCATGTGGATGAAGAGACCAGAAAGCAGGTTGAATCGGTAATTGAGGATCCGGCTCAGTGGCTGATGGTTGCGGATGTTCAGTTTACGGACGAACCGCTTAAAAAGTATGAAATCAGCGAAATCGAGCTGACCAGGGCAAAAGGCCATATCTGCCCGCGCTGCTGGAACTATACCGAATCCGAGCACGAAGATGGTCTTTGTGACCGCTGCGCTGCCGTGCTTGGCAAGGAATAAAAATCGGAAATCAAGAATTCAGAAATAATTCAGAAATAAGGAATTCAGGATAAAAACCGGTCTGTGATCCGTTTGCCAGGCCCTTTGGCTGGAGGCAGACGGTCCTGATCGCCAGAGCATTCTGATCTGAACCAAAAGGGAGAGCTGTCGAAAAGCTCTCTCTCTTTTTATATCCAAAAATTAAGGGATATGAAAAAGAGGGAACTGACCATGGCAGATCTTTTCGATCTGACTTTTGACCGATCCATCTCTTTGCCTTCATGAAGTCTTTCTGGCTAAACGTAAAGCAGGGTCAATAAGAAAATGTCCGTTAAATCACAGAAAATAAGAGCACTCATAGACTGTCTCGTTTTATAAAAGAACGAAAGAGATGGATACAGCAGCCGCAGGTGTACAATCGTTTCGGAAAAGAAATGGTAAGATTGTGAATTCCCGTTCACTGAAGAAAACCGGACTTGACATGCTTGGCGGCCCGATCTGGAGCCGGGTTTTGCTGTTTTCGCTGCCGGCAGCTGCAACTGGACTGCTGGAACAGCTTTTTGACGCTTCGGATATTGCGATTGTCGGTTCTTTTACCCATGCGGCCAGGACTGAAGGAATCGCCGCTGTTGGGGCCAACGCTCCGATTACCGGCTTGATTGTCAATTTCTTTATCGGTATCGCCATTGGCGTCAATGTAGTCATCGCAAGACAAATCGGGCAGCGGAAAACAGAAAGAATCGGCCGGACAATCCAGACATCTGTGCTCATGGCCATTTGTGCAGGAATCCTGATGGCAATTATTGGCGAGCTGTCGATTACCTGACTGATGGGATTCATGAATATTCCGGACGAAGTCCTGCCGCTGGCTTTGGAATATCTTCAAATTTACCTGATTGGCCTGACCGCCATCCTGCTCTACAATTTTGAAGCGTCTATTTTCAGAAGCATTGGCCAGACCCGGACACCGCTGATGGCTCTGGTCATGGCCGGGATCACCAATGTCGGGCTGAACCTGTTCTTCGTGATTGTAATGGATCTGGCTGTAGCTGGAGTAGCCATTGCCACGGTGATCTCCAACATAATCAGCTCCCTGATTCTTTTTGGCATTTTGGTCAAAACGGATCAGGTCATTCACCTTTCGCTTAAAGATCTTCGCTTCGATCCAAAAATCTTTTCAGAAATCATGAAAACAGGGCTGCCGGCCGGGTTGCAAAGCTCTGTTTTTTCGATTGCGAACATCATTATCCAGACTGCAATCAATTCTTTAGGAACGATTGTGATGGCTGCCTCCAGCGCGGCCTTTAATGTAGAAATTTTTTGCTACTACCTGCTCAACAGCTTTATCCAGGCCTGAACAACCTTTGTTTCACAAAACTATGGAGCAGGAATACTGGCGCGCTGCCGGCGGCTTCTTGCTGTCTCCATTGCTGAAGGCCTTTTTGCCACCTTGCTTTCATGCCTGACCGTCCTGTATTTTGGCAAAAGCCTGCTGGCAATATTTAATTCGGATTTAAAGGTCATTGAATTGGGGTATTACCGGCTGATGATTGTTTTTTCGGGTTACCTGTTTTCTGTCCTGTATGAAAGCTTTGCCGGCTGTCTGTGCGGGTTTGGAATTTCAGTGATTCCAGCCATCCTGACCATAATCGGAGTTTGCGGAGTGCGCCTGACGTGGGCCGCAGTTGTTTTACCACGGTTTCATTCCTTTCCGGTTTTGATGGCTTGCTTTCCTGTCAGCCTGGCGATAAGGCTGCCATGCTGGGCGGTGCGATTCTGATCTGCCATTCTGCCAGGAACAAAGTTGCTCAGATAAATGCCGGAGAAAATTCCATTTGTCAGAGGGAAGCAGGATTTGGCAGGGCGCAGTAGTTTCCGAACCATTTACAGGTTTTGAGATCAGGAACTCAGAGTTGTTCAGAAATTTTGAAGGAATCAAGCAGGAAACGATTCCGCCTGATCTTCCTCCCATCTTGTCAATGACGGCATTCCATAAAAAAACCGCCTGATCTGGGCGGTTTTTTATGGATAAGGATCCGGATGCTGATTTGGGGGATCAGCAGTCAGGATAAAGTTTTCTGTGATTCAGGCACTAAGATTATTCAACTTTTTCGAAGTCGGATTTGGCAGCGCCGCAAAGCGGGCAGGTCCAGTCATCAGGAAGATCTTCGAATGCAGTTCCAGCAGGGATTCCATTGTCAGGATCGCCGACAGCCGGGTCGTATTCATATCCGCAAAGAGTGCAAACATATTTATCCATAGTTCATGTCTCCTTCTGATCTCAAAACTGGCTTCATATTCTGGCCGCATGGTAAGGAACGGCCGGTATCGCCTGTTTTGGGATTCCATTTTTTATCAGCCTTATTCTAGCAAGATTCGCAACTCTGGTCATCTGTAGTGAATTACTGGCTTTAGCTTTGCACTTTCAAGGCTACACTACCCTTGAGCCCGTCGGTTAAATAAATATCGAATGCATCCGTTGAAAGATCCGGGGCCAGATCGACACTGCCCTTGTCGGCAATCCAGACAGCATCCAGGTTCAGATCTGCACAGGTTTTGAGCCCATCGGGAATGCTCATGCAAAACAAGGCCGTGGACATGGCATCACAATAGGCCGAGTCCTCATGGATGACGGTTACCGAGCGCATATAGGTTTCCGGATAGCCGGTATCCGGGTCAATGATGTGGGCGTAGCGCTTGCCGTCAACCATCATATAACGCTGGTAATCGCCGGAAGTAACAAGACAGGTTGGTTTGCGGGTTGTAAAAGTCAGCAGCGAATCGCTTTCATCCGGATTCTGGATCCCGACTTTCCAGTCTTCCCCATCCGGTTTTTCCCCGATCAGTACCACGTTGCCCCCGGCATTCAGAAAGCCGTATTCGAGGCCGGCATCCTGCAGCCGGTCGGCGCAAAGCTGGGTCGTATAGCCTTTGGCAATGGCTCCAAAATCCAGGTCAGCCTGGGGATCGGTCAGCTCAATCGTATCGTCCTTGACGACAACACCATTCATCGATTCATGATTGATGGAATCGGCAATGGCTTTTTCATCGGGCAGGGCAGCCGGTTCGGTATCAAAAGCCTGCTTCCACAAAAAGGTCAGCTTACCCTGGGAAACATCAAATTTCGGGTTTACATTATGGGCTTTAATGGAATCGTTCAGGACTTCGATAACTTTCTCATCCACTTCAACTGGTCCGTCATGCGCTTTTTCATTGACAGCTTTCAGGCTGGTTGTATCTTCATATGTATTAAAGGCATCAAAGAGTTCGTTGCATTCAGTATAGGTCGATTTAATAATGGAAAGATACTCATTGAACTCATCTTCCGAACACGTGGTCTTGAAGGTAATCGGCGTATCAAAACCCAGGCTGGTCAGGGTAATGGTCCGGGTCTTGACTTCACTGCCGGCTTTGTTCGGGCTGTTTAAATATAAGGAAGCACACAGGCTCAACGCCAGTACGCAGCAGGCGGCAATAATCCAGCCAGTAATGGAGTTTTTCTTTTTTTTCGCGGTTTCGCTCTGAATGTCCTCTGGTGAAGGACTGACCTTGCCGGAATCCGCTTCTTTATTCTGGTCATTTGTTTCGGTATTCAGTTTTTTATCGTTCATAGATAGATCACCTTGCTTTATTCATTTTTTATTTTTTTTGCTTTCTCATTTTATAAGCTATCAGCCTGAATTTTAAACCGGAGCAGCTGTGCACGAAAACTGCACTCCTCTCGATTTTTCTGATGAAGGCCGCAAAAGCAAGAGCCTGCCGCTAAAAGCAGATTCTGGTTTTGTCGGTTTCCGGGCCTTTTTTTATTTCAGGTTTCTGGATAATTCCTGGTTTCTGCTGGGTCTGTAAAGAAGATGGAAAACGGATTTCTTCTTCCGGCCTGCTTTGAACAGTTTGACAATTCCGCCATCAATTTCTGGAATTGCGTTACATTTCTATCAGGAAAGCGTCGGGCTGAAAGCGTTTTTGAAGAGCAGAATAGGCTTTTTGCCTGCGATATGTATACAAATAAGATTGTGGAAACCTTTCCACATCATACACTTTCGCAAGGAAATCGAGGTTGTCTGCATGAAATATGGAAAGAATATGGACTAAAATTGATTTTGATCATTCCACTGCCTAAAATTGGTTTTGATTGTTACTGAAAGGAAGAAGAGTATGTCACTTTTATTAGGGCCAATGTGTCAGCACATTCCCGGTAAAAAGGGGCTGACGGATCACTCTGACGTCAAGAGACTGATGCCTGCCAAAGAGGTTTATATCCCTCTGTTTGCCGGCAACAACTCCCAGGTCGAGATTCTGGTCCAGGAAGGCGAACATGTCAAAGTGGGCACCCGTCTGGCCAACACCAAATCAGCCTTCCCGGTACCGCTGTATTCCAGTGTATCCGGAACTTACAGGGGAACTATTAAGCGTCCGCACAATTCCCTCAAACCTCAGCCTCACATGGTTATCGAGCTGGATCCAGTCCAGGAATTCCAGCAGGCGTTTGAACCGCTTGACTGGCACACAGCCAGCCACGATGAGATGGTCGAATTCGTCAAGAATGCCGGAATCATCGGACAGGGCGGTGCCGGCTTTCCGACGTATGTCAAGTACCAGAAAGTCGACAACATCGATACTTTACTGATCAATGCAGTAGAGTGCGAACCATACATCACAGCCGACTACAAGTGCGTGATGGACTATCCGGAACAGTTTGTTCACGGGGTTCGGATCCTGCAGAAAATGGCGGAAGTCAATAAAGTCATTATTGCCGTCAAGAAAACGCATCCGGATCTGATCAACTTCGTCCGTGAAGAAATAGAACGCGAACATGCAGCCGGCATTGAAGTCCGGGAAGTTCCGGATGTTTACCCGATGGGCGGCGAGCGGACTTTAATCCGTACCGTCCTGCACAGAGAGTATACAAGACTGCCGGGAGAATGCGGTGTCGTTGTCAACAATGCCAACACAGCCATCCTGGTTGCCAGAGCTTTTGAACGCGGAGAAGCACAGGCGAAAAAATATGTGACTTTCTCCGGTGAAGGACTCAAGCATCCGACAAATGTTCTGGTTCCAATTGGAATGTCTGTTGCTGAAATTCTGCAGCAGATCGGCGGCATTATCGAGAAAGTCGACAGTGTCAAACTGATTGCCGGCGGACCAATGATGGGCAAGACTATGGTCTCTGACCAGATCGTCATCGATCGCGCCATGAATGCGATTACGGTTCTGAAAAACACCAATGAACCGGAAATGACATGCATGCGCTGCGGCAGATGTACTGCTCACTGTCCAATCGGCCTGCAGCCGGTACGGATTGCCAACGCTGTCAAGATGGGCGATGCCGCTGAGATGGAAAAACGCGGTGCTATGCAGTGTATTGAATGCGGCTTATGTACGTATGTCTGCCCAAGCCACATTCAGGTCACTGAAAATGTCCGGAAAGCCAAGCGGACATTAATGATGAAGGCCAGAAAGAAGTAGGAGGGAACTGGAATGAAATTTGCCTTTCATGTAAGCCCGAACCTTCAAAGCAAGAATTCCACGCAGCAGATTATGCGTGATCTGACTATCGGTCTTCTGATTGTGTTCGTCGCTTCTGTTATTTACTATTTTGTTGCCTGGGGAGCACGCTATGGACTGCAGGCGATCCTGCTGCTGGTCTGCTCGCTGATTACAACTTTTGTCTGCGAAGCTATTTTCGCAAAAGTGAAGAAAAGAGATATCAAGGAGACGATTACCCATTCTTTTGGCTGGGTAACTTCGATCATCCTGGTCATGATGTGCCCGATTTCCATTACACCATATGCGGTAATTATCGCGACCATCTTCTCCATTGCCATTGCCAGACTGATGTTTGGCGGATTTGGCTATAACATCTTCAACCCGGCTGCGGTAGGAAGGGCTGTAATTTTCGCCTCTTTCTCCGGAGCAGTAACAAACCTGGTAACTTCGGCCACCCCGACGGGTGTCCTGGCTTCCACGTTCAAGTGGCTGCCGGGTACCCAGGATGCATTGCAGTCTTATCTGGATTATGTTGGCGGATGGGGCGGCCTGTTTTTAGGAACATACCCTGGCGCGATGGGCGAAACGTTCTCGCTTTTAATCCTGCTGGTTGCGATCTTCCTGATCATTCGTAATGTCATCGACTGGAGAATCCCGGTGTTCTATCTGGGAACTATCTTTGTGATCACTTTCGTTGTTGCTCTTTGCGAAGGCATTGAAGCCTATAACGGAATTCCAGGATGGCTCTGGTATCCGATGCTTCATCTGCTGACCGGCGGCGTAATTTTCGGCGGCGTATTCATGCTGACCGACCCGGTTACCTGCCCGACGGTTCCTGCAGGACGTATCTTCTTTGCGATGTGCGCAGCTGCCATTACGGTTCTGATCCGTTTAAAAGGCAACCTGCCTGAAGGATGCCTCTACTCGATTCTGATCATGAACTGCTTTACCCCAATGATTGAATCGGCTCTGGACAGACCGCAGCTTGCGCAGAAAAAGAAAGCCTGGATCATGATCGGCTGTGCATTTGTCTTCTCCTTATGCGTAGCGTTCTATGCTTCCAGCACACTCAATCCGGTAAAGGCTGCCAGAACGATTGAAAATACGGCAATGGCAAGCCCTGTATCGGAACATGTCTTAACTATTGAGGAGGTATTGTGATGAATAAGGAAAATCCAGCTTACCTCGCTCTGTTTCTGGGAATTGTAGCAGCCATTGCCGGCGGTGCATTATATGCCGCCAACTCGGCAACTGCTCCTGTTATTGCTGCCAACGCAGAAAAGGCAGAGAAGGCTTCTCTGCTGGAAATGTATCCGGAAGCAAAAATTGAAGACTTCCAGTCTGTTGATGCATCCGCAATTACTGCAGATCATCCGGATGTTGTGAATGTCTATAAATATGGTGAAGATGTTGTTATCTTCAAGTGCTCCGTTTCCGGTTATGACGGCGGTACCGTATTCCTGGTTGGTATTGATGCAGCCAACGATACCGTTGACGGCTTCAAGGCCATTTCCAATGGCGATACCAAGGGAATCGGAAGCAAGATCATGGACCAGGCCTTTGCTGATTCTGTAAACGGCAAGCAGGCTTCGGGCCAGCTCGATACGATTTCCGGAGCGACTTATACTTCGACGCCAGTTGTACAGGCGATTAACGAATGTGCAACGATCGCAACCCAGATTGACTAGGAGGACCTGACATGAACCGAATGCAAAACTTTAAAAACGGTCTGATCAAGGAAAATCCTGTTTTCGGGCTGTATCTTGGCCTGTGCTCAACACTGGCTATTACCACATCCATCAACAACGCGATTGGTATGGGTGTAGCGGTTATCTGCGTTCTGATCCTGTCCAACATGATCATTTCGGCAATCCGCAAACTGGTACCGGATGATATCCGTATTCCTGTTTATATCGTAATTATTGCTACGCTGGTAAAAATCATTCAGATGCTGATTGAAGCGTATGCACCAAGCCTGAATACTTCCCTTGGAGTATTCATTCCGCTGATTGTTGTAAACTGCATCATCTTAGGCCGTGCCGAAGCCTTCGCTTCCAAGCATGGCGTATGGGATTCCGCCCTGGATGGTCTGGGCATGGGTCTTGGCTATCTGTTAGCTGTACTGTCCATGTCCCTGATCCGTCAGATTCTGTCTACCGGCGTGCTGTCCATGACTAACCCGTTTAACGAGGCCCAGGTCCTGTTCTCGCTGCGCCTGATCCCGGATGCCTACACAATCTCCATGTTCAGCTCGCCGCTGGGCGCATTCATGACCTTTGCCTGCCTTGCCGCTGCCCTGACCAGCTACAAGCAGCATGTCAAGAAGAAAGAAGAAGCAGCTGCCAAAGCCGCTGCTAAGGAGGCTGCCTGATGTTTGCTGAACTCGTTACTCTTCTGATTACATCCGTTCTGCTCAACAACGCGGTACTGAACCAGTTCCTTGGTCTTTGCCCGTTCATGGGTGTATCCCGGAAGAAATCCAGCGCTCTTGGCATGGGTATGGCCGTTGTCTTCGTTATCGTTGCCGCCGGTATTGTTACCTATGCTCTGTATTATCTTGTGTTAGTTCCGTTAAAGCTTGAATTCATGGACCTGGTAACCTTCATTCTGGTTATTGCTTCTCTGGTTCAGCTGACAGAAATGTTCTTGAAAAAGTCTTCACCAGCCCTGTATAAATCTCTGGGTGTTTACCTGCCGCTGATTACAACAAACTGTGTTGTACTGAACGTCTGCCTGGTCAACATCTCCAACAGCTATGATTTTGCTCATATGCTCGTTTATACAATCGGCACACCGCTTGGTTTCGCGCTTGTCCTTTATATCTTCTCCTGCATCCGTGAACGTCTTGATACAGCAGATGTACCGGAAAGCTTTAAAGGAAACCCGGTTGCCCTGGTTGTTGCCGGACTGATGGCAATGGCCTTCTCTGGCCTGGCCGGAATTATTTAATGGATATTACCCGTCTGGTTCTGGCCATCCTCTTTTTCGGAGTGCTGGTTGGAATCTATATCTTCCTGTTTCTCAAGAACAGGAAAACACCGAAACCGGAAGGTTGCGAAAATCTGAAAGCGGATTGTGCGGGCTGCAAAGATATCTATTGCCCGAACCATCCAAAAGGTGAAGAAAGTTGAGGCATCCAATATGCTCAGTGCAATTCTGATGATGGTTATCCTGGGCGCTCTGCTTGGAGCTGGCCTGGGAATTGCCGCAAAAGTCTTCCATGTTGAACCGGATACCCGTGTTGACTATGTAACTGCTCATCTGCCTGGCTACAACTGCGGCGGATGCGGCTATCCTGGATGCAGCGGTTTTGCTGATGCGCTGGTCAGCGGTGATACTGACTCCTGGCAGTGCAAGCCATGCAAACCTGATGCAAAACAGGGAATTATCGATTACCTGAAAAACACCCCAGGTCCGGATGGAAAGACAATTACAGTTAAACCATAAATTTTCTGGCTGCCATTCTAAGCCGGAAATATGATCAAACAGATCTGAAGTTTTAATAGAATGACCTCAGAAATCAATCCTGAATCAAAGTCGATCAGGAAAGAGTTCTGAGGTTTTTTTTGTTTCCGGTTCATGTGGTCCTGGGATTTTGCCGGAGAAACAAAGCTCAGACAAAAATATTTGCTTAATTTTCGAATCTGTGCTTTACTGATAAAGCTGTTTGAAAAAGATGGCCCACGAATTGGGGATTCGATCCCTAAATTCAGCGGTAAAGTCTTATTGTGAAAATGGTAAAAATATTCACATAAAAGTCTTGCATTAAGAAGCCTTCGGTGGTATTCTTAATGAGCGTTAAGGAAACGGCTGATCCCAAAGATCACCGATATCCATAGCGCAAATCTTAAAACTGAATGGAAAGCGGATGAAGAAATTCATCCTTAATGCCTTGATGATCAGTGAATCCCGCTGGACATCGATTTGTGAAAATCTTAAAAATATTTCACAAAAAGTGTTGACTTCGCTTCTCTCCGGTGATAAGATAAACAAGCCTTGTGAGGGAAGTTGCTTCTCTTCACAAAATGATGGCTCTTTGAAAACTCTGATTACAGACAATTCAATAT
>Ash_p2__coassemble_1269_pt1 | contig 23028 bp, 19 predicted proteins | sample Ash_p2__metabat2_high_PE_029 | metagenome-assembled genome bin Ash_p2
CTAGACTAACGTCAGATGATGCGGTGGTTAGAATATATAGCGGGAAATCAGGTTAATAAGGTGCAGATGACAAAACTTGGAACCGCAATTCCCAGAGTGGCGACCACGCTGATAAATCCGTCCCAGAACTTGCCCTGATGCAGTGCAGCAACGCAGCCAAGAACCACGCCCAGAACCAGGGCGATCAGAACAGCCAGCCCGCCCACTCTTGCGGATACCGGAAACTTGGACATGATGATGTCGGAAACCGTACGGCCCCGCTGTTTCAGGCTCATGCCGAAATCACCGCGCAGCGCATCGGAAAGATAGGAGATGTACTGCTGCCATAATGGCTTGTCCAGGCCATACTTGGCTTCAAGAGCCGCAGTCGCCTGCGGCGAAATGGCTTTTTCCGAAAGAAATGGTCCGCCCGGGATCATGTTCATCAGGAAAAACGTCAGGGTGGCGACGATCCAGATCGTGATAATCGCCAGCAAAATTCGTTTGATTACATAGCGAGACATTTTCAACCCTCTCTTTTTTGGCAGTTGCAATCGGTTACAATCCTGCCCGCAATATGATGGCGGAATTATATCACGCAAAAAATCCAATCTTCCCATGCTTTTTTACAAATTTTCAAAGGTGTTGAAATTTCCTTTCAAAAATGAATGTTTTTTTAGCGGTTTTTGGCCGTCATTTTTGCGGAAATGCGGGAGCGTGCGGGCAGATAAGTAGATAAATTTACCAAACTGTGGGCGCAATTCAATCTTCGATGAAATAGAAATCATCCAGATAATTTTGCGGAACAATAGAAATTCTAATGAAAGAGTTTTCAAGGCGCTTTGCGTCTCCCACGAACCCCTCCTTGTCCCCTCTTTTAGCTGAGAATGCCACCTGGCAAAAAACGGAACTGCCCGCAAAACCGGGCGTTTGGCGGGCTTGGCTTCCATTTCTTTAGCAAATGAACCTCCAGCCAGAACGCCGCAGACCAGAAGATGGAACCGGCAGCCGGAAATTCTGTACTTAGAAAATCGGGTTAAAAATAAGGCATTGAAAATCACGACGCAAAAGGAAACCCAAAACGGCCTGCCAGAAAAGAATCCTGCACCTTTTGCAACGAAGTCGGATGAAAAAGATAAAGGATGAGGAAGATAAAGGAATGTGAACTGAAAAACTGGATAATGACGATGAAAAAAATGCTCCAGGCGCTAAACTATTCTTCAGGCAGCCAGAAAAGCTGCAGCAGGGGAAAACAGGCTGCCTGACAGCCGGAAATATAGAATCAAGGGGGATATTATGGCATTTCGAACAGACATACTGACGTGGTCCAAAGGGGATTTAATGGAGACGTACTGGAAAGTCTTTTTTAAGCGGCAAAACTGCAAAAGCAGCTGGAAGATCGATCTGATGACGGTCTTTCTTAACCGCTCGGCCAATAAGCATGGCGGCTATATCGGCAAAGGGGCCTGGTTTGCCTCCAGGCCCCGGCTGCCGCACGGGCTGCACGGGATTTTTATTTCCCGATATGCCCGCATCGGCAGGGAATGCTGGATTTACCAGAACGTAACCATTGGGGAAGTGCATGGCAAAGCCCCGATCATCGGGGATCACTGCCTGATTGGCGCCGGCGCGGTTCTGGTCGGCAATATTACCATCGGCGATGGAGCCAAAATCGGGGCGGGCGCTGTTGTCCGCCAGGATGTTCCAGCCGGGGCAGTCGTTGTGGCTGGTCCGCCGGAAATCTCCATCAAAAAGCACTCGCCATCAAATTGAAAAGACAGCAGTGCCCTCCCTCTGTCCCATCGCCGAATCTCTGGCGACAGGGCAGGGCGGAAAGACGGCTGGGTCTTAATTGCCTGACCCTTACAGCAATTACGAACCAGCAGGCAAGAGACAAACTGATGAAAAGAGAAAACAACAAGAAAGGAAAATTAAGGTGCAAGTATGAAACAGATTCCTGTTACAGAAATTGAAGGCTTCCAGATTGGCCAGTGCGAGTCTATCGAGAAAGGGACCGGGGTAACCTGCATCCTGGCGCTGGATGGAGCGACCGGGGCCGTTGATGTGCGGGGCGGCGGACCGGCAACGCGGGAAACCGACCTGCTCGACCCGAAAAACATGGTCCAGAAAATCAACGGTGTTGTGCTGTCGGGAGGCAGTGCGTTTGGGCTGGAAAGCTCGAGCGGGGTCATGCAGTATCTCAGGGAAAAAGGAGCCGGCTTTGGACTGAAAGAATTCACGGTTCCAATCGTCTGCCAGGCCAGCCTCTTTGATTTAGGGTGCGGTCAGGCTGATGCGTATCCGGATAAGGAAATGGGCTATCAGGCGGCGAAAAACAGCGAGCAGAATGGCTTTGAATCCGGATGCAAAGGCGCGGGCACGGGAGCGAGCGTCGGCAAGGCGGCCGGTTTTGATAAAGCGATGAAATCGGGCGTTGGCAGTGCAGCTTTCCAGATCGGCAAGCTGAAAGTCGGGGCGATTGCGGCTGTCAATGCATGCGGGGATGTCTTTGAACCGGACTCGAATACCCGGCTGGCCGGGATTTACGATGCCCGAACGAAAACAGCCATCAATACGGAAGAGCTGATCCTGGATATGGCCGCCCAGATGCTGGAACGAATGAATACAACGATCTGCTGCCTCCTGACCAATGCCGACCTGGACCAGGCCCAGCTGACCAAGCTGGCGGGCATGTCGCAAAATGCCCTGGCCCGCACCATCCGTCCGGTGCATACCCCAAGTGATGGCGATACCGTGTTTGCGATGACGACCAACCAGGTGGAAGCCGATCTCAATCTCGTTTCCGTCATGGCCATCAAGGCCTTAATGGGTGCGATTGTGGATGCCGTCAAGTCAGCCCAGCCAATGTATGGGCTGGAAAGCTGGTCAAGCCTGCAAAAGGCACAGGAAGAATCAGCTCAGTAATTTCGCAGCATATCTGCGGCTTTTGCCAGATTACTGGATATTGTCCCGCTGGCTGATATCCGGATATTCCGATGGATGGGGGAATTCAAGGATTTGGAGTCTTCCCGATCTGCCCCAACAGCTGCTTTTGCTTTTTCAATCTGGAAGGACAGCTGCCGGTTTGGCCGGCAGCCGAAAAAAGGCTGTCCAGGTAGAAAATTGTCCACGAATGATTGAGCCGGTTAAACTGCGAGGATAAATCTCCAGTTTCAAACCGGCTTTTTGTGTGAAAAAACTGGAAGATGGAAATTTGAAGACAGAAACAGGATGGAAAGAAAAAGGCCTGCTTTTGGCCGTATGGCTGGCGAAAGATGCGTCAGGCTGCTGGTTTAACATTTAAGCGTTTGCTAAAATGTATTCAGAATTTCCAGAAGAACAAATTCCATAAACAGCCAGAATAACCAGAATAAAGAAAATGCCAGGGTGGTATGGGCAGAGAGGATGATGGACATGGCGCTTCAGATGACGATGAAGGCATTAGCCGATCCCATTAACCGCCAGATTCTTGAGCTGCTCAAATCCGGCTCGCTGCCCGCCGGCGAGATTGCCAGCCATTTTCCGGTTACCGCCAGCTCGATTTCCATGCACCTGGCGGCTTTGAAAAAAGCCGGGCTGGTGCGCTGCATCCGCCACGGCAAGTATCTTTATTACGAACTCAATGAAACGGTTTTTGAAGAAGTGCTGGCCTGGATTTCTTCTTTTGGCCGGAGGTAGTCCAATGTCCAAATCTCAAAAGCTAAGCCAGCCCAACGTCCTGCTTCGCAAATGGACCTGGCTTTCTGCTGCCTTTTGCCTGCTGCCGGTCATTCCGGGGCTGTTTCTTTATTCCTCTTTGCCAGCCCAGGTTGCCGTCCATTTTGGTGCAAACGGTGTGCCGGATGGCTGGATGCCCAAAGCGCAGGCTGTCTTTTTGATGCCGCTTGTTTTTGCCGGGCTGGATGGGCTCGTACTGCTGATGACTTATGGCCTGTCGAAAAAATTTGAATATCCGCGCAAGGTACAGGTGCTGTTTTTGCTGCTGGTTCCCATTATCGGCAATCTGGCGGTGATCTCGACTTTTCTGGCGGCGATTCATCCTGGCTTCAACATCGCTTCCGTGATTTTAAGCCTGGTCGGCATCGTTTTTATTGCCCTGGGCAATTACATGCCAAAAGTCGGCCAGAACAGTTTGTTTGGTATCCGCACGAAGTGGACATATGCCTCGCCGGAAGTCTGGCGCCGGACTAACCGTCTTGGCGGATGGCTGTTTATCCTGCTGGGGCTGCTGATGCTGATGGCTGCTTTGATCCAGTCTGAAGCCATGCTTGTCTTTAGCCTTGTTTTGGTGCTTATTGTTTCGTTCTATCTGGTGTGGTATTCCAGAAACCTGTATTTCAAACTGGAAGATCCCAAAAATAAGCCGCTCCAGTAAGCCGCAAGAGACCGGTAAGTCATTGAGCCTTTGAAAACAGATTTTCCAGGACAGATTTCTTTTGAGCCAAAATGAAGCAGCCGGTCTAAAGCACCACCCAGTGCAAAGCAAAAAGCTGCCTGAAACTTTATTGTGAAGTTCAGGCAGCTTTTTGCGTGAAGAGCTATGAATAAAAGGAGGGTCTGGTTTCTTCAGGAAGAGCGGGAAGAGCCGGCAGGATTCTGGGGCGGGCGTACTTTTTTGATGGGCCAGACATGCTGGAGGCGGCCCAGAAAAAGCAGGCCGCGCAGGTTGAGCTCGATATTCATGGCTATCCAGGCCCCGGCCAGACCCAGATGGCGGCAGAGAATCCAGGCCAGGGGAATGCGGATGCACCAGATGGACAGGAAGTTCAGGCAGGCGGGCCAGAGCGTATCGCCTTTGCCGCGCAAAACGCCGGTAATGACAATGGAGGCGCCATACATCGGTTCGGCAAAAGCTTCCATCCGCAAAAGCAGGCTGCCAAGATCCTGGACCTGCAAGTCCGGGGACAGAATGGCCATCAGCCCATGGGCAAAGAGAAAGAGCAGCAGGCCGGAAAGAAGCATCATCCCCATTCCGATGCGGGCCAGCCGCCAGGCCATGGCTTTGCACAGATCCTTGCGGCCAGCGCCGGTACACTGGCCGATAATAGCTGTCGCCGCCGATGCGCAGCCATAGGCTGGCATATAGCATAAGCTTTCCGCCGTTATCGCAAAGCTGTTGGCGGCAATAGCCAGCGTTCCTAAAGAAGAAACAATTCGCGTAAAGGCAATGTAGGAGGAGCCGGTAATCAGCTGCTCAATGCTGATGGGCAGCCCGATCTGCAGCGCCCGACCCAGCGAAGTCTTGGAAAAGTGGAGCCGGGCAGGGAGTTTCAAAAAGGGATTGATGCGAAAGACCCAGAACGTCAGAAACAGGCTCGCGCAAACTACGGAAGCCAAAGTTCCCAAAGCTGCCCCGGCGACACCATAATGGAGGCCATAAATAAACAGGGCATTGAACAGCACATCCAGAATGCACATCAAAACCTGGACCAGGCCGGGAATTTTCGTATCGCCAGCGGCCTGCAGCATCTGGATCGCCCAGGAATTGAGCAGGGAAAAAGGCAGGCCCAGGCAGAAAATCAGCAGGTAGGCCCCGGCATCCTCAAGGACCAGCGGCTCGCCGCCAAGCCATACGGGAATGTGGAAAGAAAGCAAAGATCCAATGCCGCCAAAAAGAAAGCCGGCCAGAAGAATGACAGCCAGGCCCTGGCGGCAAAGGCTGGAAGCCTGCTGGTAATTTTTAGCGCCAATGCTTTGGGCGCACTGGACCGAAAAGCCAAAAACCGCACCGGAAGTCAGGCCGTTAATCAGCCAGGTGGTGGAAGCCACCAGGCCAATGCTGGCAGAAGCTGCCGTACCCAGCCTCCCTACCATGCCGGCATCGATCAGCTGCATCACGGTCACCGAAACCTGGGCCAGGATGGATGGCCAGGACAGCAGCAAAATCAAAGCCCGCTGTTCGCGAGCACTGAGCCTTTCGCCGTTTCGAATCCGGGAAAGAAGAACAGAAGTGGTCATGAAACCATGGTACTCCAAAATGCATCCAAATCGTCAGGTTTTTTTGCCTGCTCTCTTTGCATGCTTACTTTGGCCGGCGGCAGAAGAGGAGAAGCAGTGCTCGAAAGTCCGGCGGATCCAGGCATATTTGAGCCTGAACTAAAAAGCCGGAAACAAAGCATCCAGCCGGCAGGTGCTGGCTGGGTGCCCAGGCTTACGGATTTTGCAGTAATCCGACTGAGCTTTTTTTAGCGTGGCGGTGTGTTATTTATTCCGGCTGGCTTGCCAGTTTATCTTTCTTCTGGCTGGCGGCAAGCTTTTCGAGAAAGGCTTCCAGCTCGGGGACATGGCCATGGTCGAATTCATCGACGCTGCGGTTTTTGGATGGAATCAGGCAGTCTTCCAGGACAAACAGCTTCATGCCGGCCGGAATGGCGCCATAGTCTTCTTCCAGGTCGTTGCCGATCATGAGCACTTCTTCCGGCCTGATACCCGCCCGTCTGGCGGTCTCCTTGAAGTACTCCGGATTTGGCTTGGTATAGTGGCTGTCTTCATACGTTGTAACCAGTTCAAAATCTTCCGGCTTCAGCCCGATCCATTCCAGCCGTTTGCGAATGGCATCCCTGGGGAAAAGCGGGTTGGTGGCCAGGACCAGGCGAAAACCAAGAGCGCGGGCTTTCTCAATCAGCTGCGGAATTTCGGGATTGGGCGCAAGACAGCTGTTTTTGCATTCATCAAAAAGCGTCCGGTAGTATTCATCAAAGGCCGGCTTGCTGCGGTCAATCATTTCCTGGCCATAGACAGGGATGAGAGTCTGCCAGAAAGCCTGCTCATTGGTCTGTTCTGAAGGGTGGGCCGACATGCTGGCGACTCCTTTCATGACATTTTTTACCAGCTCATGGGGTTCATATCCTTCTTTGGCCATGGCTCGGGACAGGCTGCCAAGATATCCGCGGGTGAAGGTTTCAAGATCCATGGGCAGCAGGGTGCCGTCCAGATCAAAAAATAATGTCGTAATCATCATGGTCTCTCTTTCCGGCCCAGATGCTGGATGAACCAGGACTGAACCTGTTTTTCTTTTTGGCTTTGTTTTAAACTGCTGTCCATTATACCTGCTTTTTCGTGCAGCTTCTTTTGGGCAGATCCCATCCAGATCAGACTGGCCATTTTGACCAGAGACAGACCAGCAGGAAGCAGGAGGCAGTTTTGAAAAAGCAAAAAATCAGGTATACTGATTTATCTGTTCCCCTATTAATATATAAGAAAGAGAATTGGGTAGAAATTGCACAAAAATCATCCGGATGCGACAGGATCGAAACCACAGCTGCGTCCGTTGGAGGGCGAAAAAGCAGACATGAAAACTTCCGGCCTCCAGTACCGCTGATTCTGTTTTTGATAAACAAAGAAAAAGAGAGAAGGTGATGCGATGATTGTCAACGCGAGCTGCCGGACCGATCTTCCGGCTTTTTATACGAAATGGTTCATGAATCGCCTGCAGGCAGGCTTTTTTGATGTGCGCAATCCATTCAATGCGAAAATGGTATCCCGTATTTACCTGGAAGATATTGATGCCTTCATGTTCTGCACGAAAAATCCGCTGCCTCTGATCCCCTATCTGGACCAGATTCAAAAGCCGATCCTGATGGACGTGACGATCACACCCTATCACCAGGATTTTGAACCGAACGTGATCGACAAGAAAAAGATCATTGAAGGCATACGGCAAATGAGCCAGATTCTTGGGCCCAGTCACCTGACCGTGCGTTATGATCCGATCATTCTTTCCACGCGCTATCCGGTTTCCTACCACCTGAAGGCTTTTGAAAAGCTTTGCGGGCTGCTGGAAGGCCATATCGAATCCATTACGGTATCTTTCCTGGATATTTACAAAAACGTCAAAGCCCATGCCAGGGAACTGGCTGCTCATTTTCCAGCCGAAGAAGAACTCAAAGCCCTTGGCGAAGGCTTTGCCCAGAGTGCACAGAAACATGGAATCAAGGTATTTACATGCTGCGAAAAAGGGATCCTGGAGCCGTATGGCGTACCGGAAGGCGGATGCTTTTCCATCGAAAAAGCGTATGAGCTGACAGGCAAAGTTTTTAAAAAGTGGAAAGCCAGGGACTGCCAGTGCGTCGAAATGGCGGATATTGGCGCCTACAATACCTGTAAGCACTTATGCAAATACTGTTATGCCAATTATGATGAAGCCCGGATCAATTATAATGTGAAAAACCATGACCCCCATTCGTCCCTGATTACCGGCCATCTCGCACCGGATGACCTGATCAAAAGACGCACACAGTAAACTCTTTGGGAAAAGCCGGCACGCCTGCTGCAGCCGGGGTGAAACAAGCCGCTTATGCGGGCTTTTTGTAAAAGCAGGAAGCGGCAGATGAACAGATGAAAGGCGAATGGGACGTGCAAGAGAATTTGCAAAATGGAAAAGGAGGTGAGCAGCAATGCCTGAACAGTTTGATGGACCTGATGGGAATGAAAAAAAGTATCTGGCAGAGATTGCCCGCCTATGGCAGCTGCTCGAAAAAAACAAAATCCCCTTTTCCAGGCCGCAATGGCTGGCTGACCGGATTGAAAGCCTCCAGAACCAGAACGGGAAGGATTCAGTCTTGCCAGACAGAGCAGGACCGACTCCATCCTTCCGGCAGCCTGATGCCCCCTTTAGCCATTCCAGTGCTGCAAAAACGGTTCACGGGAATGCAGGCGGCTTTTCAAATACCGCCCAATGCGGTCAGCCTGCCCTTGCAAACCTGGAAGATCCAGGGCCTTTGCCAAAGGTGCAGGATCCTTCCCTGGCTTTGATGGAGGCAAAAACAAAGAGGGCACAGGCTGGGACAAGTCAGGCCATAAATTCTGAGCTTTTCGAATCCTTTTTCCATGGCCGGCCCGACCGCTATTTGCGCCAGGCCTTGAACACCAGACGGTTTTATCTGCCCTGTGCTTTGCGCAATACCCTGCAGTGCCAGCCAACAGCCCCCAATGCGACGTCTTCAAACCTGATGTGCAGCCGGTGTAAAAATTCAAAGCCAGCTCCTTTAACCCGCCAGGTTTTGCATGAGCATCTGGAAATTTCTTCACAGGGCCGCACGACGCCCATCAAGATTTACCCCATACAGCCTGACCAGTCCACCTGGTTCCTGGCTTTTGAGCTGCGGCTGGATCCGGAAGGCAGGGATCTGGCGGCGCTGCAACAAGCGGTCGATACCCTGGAGCGGACCGTTATGAAACACAATCTTCCAGCCCTTAAAGTCCTGGGAGCCGGCGGGCAGAGCGTTTCCCTGTGGCTGTTTTTCAGGCAGCCCGTCCCATGCCGCCAGGCGGTAGAAGCCGGAAACCTGCTTGTTTTGCGGGCGATTCTGGAAGAGGGACTGGAAGGCGCGGATCTTTTTGCGGGCATGGTTCCCAGCCATCCGCCCCGGTCGAGCCAGGATCCGGGCAATCCCATCGAGCTGCCGCTCCAGCCGGAAGCCATGAAAGAAGGCACATCCCTGTTTGTGGATAAAGACTGGCAGCCCTTTTCAAATCCGTGGCAAGTCCTGGAAAATACCGGGAAGATCAGCGGAGACCAGCTGCGAAAACTGCTGGATCAGGGGCGCAGGGAGCGTCTGGCGGACCTGCTGCTGCCTGCTTTGCCAAAGGCAAAAGACCAGGAAGATGAGGATGAAGAAGGCCGGAAAAGCACTTTTGACTATGCCTCCCTGCTTTTTGAGCAGCCTGACGATGATCCGGCAGCTTTGCATCCATCGGATATTGATGGAGCGCTCCATTTGATCCGCGGCAGCCGGCTTTGCATCAGACGGGATAATCTGAGCTTGAAAGCGCAGGGCCTGCTGTATTTAATGGCGGCTTTCCAGAATCCGGAATACCAGAAGCGAAATACCCGGTTTGCCTCTGGCCCTCCCGTCATCAGCCTTGCCGGCTTTTCCGCCGATGGCCAGTATCTCGAGCTGCCAAAAGGCCTGCTCCAGCCGCTGCTGGACCAGCTGGCGGATGGCGATATTCCTGTGGAATTTGAAGATCGATCCCAGGCTGGGCAGAGACTGGAGATCGAATTTAACGGGAAGCTTCGTGAGGAGCAGCAGGAAATGGTTGATACTCTGGCCGCACACGAGACAGGAATTCTGGAAGCGGCGACCGGCACCGGAAAAACCGTTATGGCTGCGGCCTTAATTGCCAAAAAAAAGGTGAATACCCTCGTTCTTGTCCAGTCGAAGGAAATCCTGTCCGGCTGGGTCAGGACACTCAACCAGTTTCTGACCTTCAAAGACCCCGAGTATGAGCAGCCAGCCTTGCGCTCGCGCACCTATCCCGGAAAAATCGGCGTACTGCAGAGCCAGACCAATACGCTTTGCCAGCGGGTGGATGTGGCCATGATGCCTACCCTGATTTCGCGCGATGAAAAGGAAGAGATACTGGGCCGCTATGGCATGGTTCTGGTGGATGAGTGCCATCATTGTGCCAGCCCGACCGCCCAAAGCCTGCTCAATCAGGTCAGTGCCCGCTTTCTCTATGGCTTTTCTGCCACCCCCAGGCGGACCGACGGCCTGGATCCCGGCATCATCTGGCAGATCGGGCCGGTTGTTACCCGCTTTACTTCACGGATGCAGATGGCTGGCCAGAATTTTGGCCGCTTTCTTGTTCCGTGCAAAACCCGCTTCATTCCAGACAGCCAGGATGGAACGGATTTCATGCGGATCGTGCAGGAAGCGGCGGCAGATCCGCTGCGCAATGCCCAGATCGTTTCGGATGTTTTAACCGCCATGCAGGCAGGCGCCAAAGTCCTGGTTTTGACCCGGTTTGTGGATCATGCCCGCCTGCTGGCTGCCTGGATTGAGCAGGCGGACAAAAAAGCGAACATCCTGGTCTATGCCGGTGATCCTGTGCAGAAGCAGGAAAATGCAAAGCGGCTTAAACAGCTGGATCCAGACCAGAAAACGGTTCTGGTTGGAACCTATTCAAGCATTGGCGAGGGGTTTGACTATCCGCCGCTGGATACATTGATGCTTGCTTTGCCGGTTCGTTCCCAGATTTCAATATCCCAGGCCATCGGCCGGATCCACCGCCCCTGTACAGGCAAAACGAAAGTCATGGTTTATGACTATATCGATCAGGACAGTTCCATGCTTGCCGCTATGTATCAGGCCAGAGCCAGAGAATGCCGCCTGCAGGGCTACAGTGCCCTTGATTTTTCTGATGGCTCTCGGGAAGAAAAAGACGATCTTCTTTTCCCGCCTGGCTGCGATCTGAACTCGCTGCAGGCTTTTGAGGGGTCCAAGGCTGCCCTGGCCCTGAAAAAAGATCTTGGCCAGGTCACACAGCGCATCGCCCTGCTGGCCCCGCATTTAGAGGAGCAGGAAATTCATGAAATTTCCAGATGGTGCATGATGGCAGCCAAAAACCATCCTTACGGCAGCCTGAGGATTGACCTGTTTGTCGAGAAAATGGATGCGGGCCAGGTTTTTGCCCTGGAACAGGCCAATATTCATGTTCATGTTCACGAGCGGGTAATAGAAACCGCCATCGTTCTTGACCAGCAGATCATCTGGTATGGCCCGGTCTGGAAAACCGGTGCGTTTTTTGCTTTTGAGCAGAATCCGGCCAGCCAGGCAGGGGCTGCATGGCTGGAGCAGGAACAGAGACAGTTTTCCAGAATGAATTCCAGGCTGCAGTCCTCTTTCGTTCTCGAACCCAGAAGGCAGGAAGAGATCCGGATTTTAAAAGCCCGCAAAAGCCAGAAGTGATGAATATAACTGCTCCAGTCCAGGCCGGCTAAAAACTTTTGGACAGAGTCCATCCCGCCTGCAGACAGAAACAGGCTTTTCGATGCAATTCAGGCGCCTGAAAAATCCCGCCAGTCGTCTGAAACAGGTTAAAAAGCTATAATAGTTGTACGACAGGAGAGATTGAAGAAATGATTATTGATCTGGATGAAATTATTGATGCGATTCAGGGCGGGTCAAACCGCGTCGAGTACTACCTGAATACCCGCACTGGAGAAATCATCATGCGCGATGATTCTCTGCCGACAAGAGAATTGAACGAAATTGACGATGAAATCGATAAAGCCTACGATTCTCTGATCCTGATGCCGACCAGCCGTGATGCCGGAGAAGTCAGGATGATGCGCCAGTTTACCTGGGATCTTCCGGATGGCCAGGCCAAAGAAGCCCTGCTTGCCGCCTTGAATTCGGGAAAGGGACTGTATCGCCGTTTCAAAAACGTCCTGCAAAACTACAGCCTGGACAAGCAGTGGTATGAATACGAAGATGACCAGTATGTAGCATTTGCCAGAGACTGGTGTGAAGCCAACGAGATCAGCTTTGAAGAAGTCCCCAAGATCGTCTACCGTCATGCGACCAAGCGCGATGTCGATCTGCTGATCAGCCTGAAGAAAAAAGAACTGGGCATTGAGGATGATTCCCTGGATTTCGAACTGGAACGCTACTTCAATGCACAGATTCGCAATGGCGCCCTTTACCAGATTATTGCCTGGTGGAAAAACAAAGTGGCGGCCACTGGCGCCATTGCCTGGGTATTTACTCCGCCAGCTCCCCAGCTGCCGGATGGACGCAGCGGATATCTGTGTAATTTCTGGATCGAAGAAGAGCTGAAGAATCACGGCTATGAAAAAGAAATCCTGGAACGCCTGATTGAGGAAGCCAGACGCCGCAAGCTGCCGGTCATCCGGTCTTACGGCATGAGTGAAGAACTCGTTTCTGCCTGCGGATTTGAAAAGGAAGACGATGTCTTCCGGACTGTTCTCAAGCTGAAATAACCGGCTGGCCTGTTTTCTGGCCATCGGCCGATCTGCCGCATTCGTTAAACGAATCGACAGCTGCAATAAGTATTATCGGATCTGAAACAAAAGGGACGTCCTTGCTGACTGCACTAAGTGCAGCCGGCAAGGATGTCCTTTTTTAAGACTAAAATCCGGATCAGTCAGAAAAATTAAGCTGAAAACAGCTCATTGCCAGGGAAGGCAGATCTGTATACAGACTGGAAGTGGTATCTCTCCCTGAAATTTGAAAAAAGACCCCAAAGAAGGCATAAAGACAGAGCCGTCTGACCTGAAAAGGGCCGGCCTTTTATAAAACTGCAAATGGCTGGAGGCAGGAAGAAAAGAGAGATGCCAGCAGGCTTCCGGAAAATGTACCTCGAAAAGAAAAAGCCGGATGGATTTCTGAGCTTTCAATACCTGCCCAGGCTTATCCATTCCGGCTGTTTTAAACGTTTTGCAAAGCTAGTGACATCCGCCGCAGCATCCGCCTTCATGATCGTGGTCATGATCGCCGCAGCATCCGCCTTCGTGATCATGATCATGGCCGCACTCGCCATCGCCGCATCCGCAAACCGGATTATAAACGACGAGTTCTCCGTCTTTCAGGTCAATGATGACATCTTCTACTGCTTTTTTTGCATCGCCTGAAGCAAGAATCAGGATTCCTTCCACATCATCAGGCTTGTCGTTTTCATCAAAGCGCACCATCTGGAATGCCGGGGAAACACCACAGCAGCTCTGCTGGAGAACAACCTCCAGACCATCCGCATTATTCTGCGCAAGAATTTTTTTCAGTTCAGCTAAAGCAGGTTCTGTAATTTTCATAGCAAACCCTCCTTTCAAAAACAGTGTAGAAGATTTCAGCCGATTCGGGAAATTGTTCGCTTTATGGAAAACAGGCAAATTTCGCACATTTCCGGCTTGCAAATATTGGTTGAACCAATTAAGGGAAATGTGTAAAAACAGGATGAAAAAGGCATAGAACCGGCGTTTGAAACTCATTGCAAACCGGCTTGAAAGCCAAGGTTTCAGGATTTTAAAAAACTTGAAATTCCCTTTAGGATCGGTAGAATTGGCATGAAAACACGAAGAAAAGACAAGCGTTAAGAATCTTTATGGAAACTTTATGCGTTAAGATATGAACAAGAACAGGGGGGACCCGATATGAGTCTTACACTTCGCAAGAGACTGGATGCACAGGCGGAACTTGGCGACAGCCAGGCATGTCTATATCTCTATGAAGAATACAAAAATGAAAACGGAAAACAGGCAGCATCAGACTGGCTGGAAGAGGCTCTGGATTCCAACAGCTCCTCTGCTCAGTATATTGCCGGCGTGCAGGGACTGACCTCCGGAAACATCGAAGAAGGCGTATCGTTCCTGACTCTTTCAGCCGCAAACAACAATGCCCAGGCGATGAATGTTCTCGGTCAGCTTTACCTTGGCAATGTCTCCGGGTTTGAGACCGCGGATTTCGATCCGGAAAAAGGCATGGATTACCTGACGCAGGCCGGGCGCAATGGCTCGACAGAGGCACAGATTATTCTTGGCAAATGCTTCTATCTGGGCAAGTGGGTCCACAAGGATAAACTGGTTTCCACGCTGTGGCTCGAACGGGCAGCAAAGCAGGGAAGCAAAGAAGCTGAAAAGCTGCTGGACGAAGTTCTTCTGGTCAACAACGGACTTATCTGACCCAAAAGAAAACCGGGATAAGTTGAATCGGATAGAAAAGCCCAGTATTTTCATCAGCCAGGCAGCACAGCGGATTCATTGTATGAAAAGGAAAACTGTACTGTCGCCCATAATGCTTTAAAAATCATCACGCGATCCGTCAGCCGGGGAAAACCCGGCTTTTTCTGCTGTTATGGGATGGCTTTTTAAAAACTTCCGCTTATTAAGCCATAGAGATGGACGGCCACAGCAAGCCGGTAGTCGGCAGAATTCAAAAATTTGGAAAGCTTTAGGGCGGATCGCGTTATAATCCGCTGTATGAGAGAAAAAAGAAAAACGCAGCCGGGCAGCCCGGACTTTCCGGCAGCCCGAGATATAAAAAATTATAAAGCAGCTGGCGATGCAGATTTCCCTGCAGACTTGGTCCATGAAAGAGCAGCAGGCCCGACGGATCAAAACATCCAGAATCTGCCTGGCCTGAATCATGAAAAGCCGGACTGTTTGGATCTGGCAAGTCAGGATTCATCAACAAGCCTTTCATCAGACGCTGCTTCACCAAAGATTATTTCAAACCAGATGGTCTCCGGCCAGAAAAGCCAGAATTCTTCGGCTCTTTTCCTCGAAGGGCTGAAAGCCTCCATTCCGGTCACCACCGGTTATTTTGCGGTTTCGGCTGCCTATGGCATGGCTGCCATCATCCAGGGCATGACGGTAAACCAGGCAGTTATCACTTCACTGACCTGCCTGACCAGTGCCGGCCAGTTTGCCGGGACAACACTGATCTGTGCCGGGGCGTCCCTGCTGGAGCTTATCGCGACGCAGCTGGTGATCAATGCGCGCTATTTTTTAATGTCCATATCCCTGGCGCAGAAAACCGGAACCAGAATCCCGCTGGCCCAGCGGCTCTTGATGGCGTATGGCATAACGGATGAAATTTATGCGATTGCCATTTCGCAGAAAGGAACAATTCGCTTTGCCTGGTTTATGGGCCTGGTGCTCGGACCGGTGATCGGCTGGTCGGCAGGGACTTGGCTTGGCGCTTCCGCCTCCAATATCCTGCCGGCTGACCTGGTCAATGCCCTGGGCCTTTCCATGTATGGAATGTTTATCGCCATCTTTGTGCCGGCGGCCCGCAAAAATAAGGCGGTGCTTTGCTGCGTGTTGCTGGCGATTGGCCTGAGCTGCCTGTTTGCCTTTATTCCCGGCCTGAACGAGCTGTCTGATGGCTATGCCATCATCATCATTACGGTCATTGTCTCGGCCATCATGGCCTGGAAATTTCCACGCAGGGAGGACCAGGAAGCATGAGCAGCCCAAGAACATATCTGGCGATTTTTGTCATGGCGCTGGTGACCTATGTGATCCGGATGATTCCCATGGCTTTTTTCTCGCGCTCCATCAAGTCCCGGTTTTTCCAGTCGTTTCTTTACTATGTACCGTATGCGGTGCTGGCGGCGATGACTTTTCCGGCTGTCTTTACCTCTTCAAATCTTGATTTAGCTGTCTGTGCGATCGGGGTGGGAGCAGCCATTGGCTGTGCCTGGTCAGGAGCCAGTCTGCTGGTGGTCGCAGCCGTTTCGGCCGCGGCAGCCTGGATCGCCCAGCTGCTGCTTTAAGCAGCGGCCAGGTTCCTGCGTTTTCCAGATTCTGAGCGTGCCGGCTTTTCCTTCAGGCCGGCCGCTTCTTCAGTCCGGATTTTTGCGGACTGTTTTTTTATTGCTTCAGCCAGAACAAATCAATCGTTCTGTTTTGCAGGGCGGATCCGGCTGCCCGTTTTGCTTTCCTTCCAGCACCAGACAAGGCAAATATCTGCCGCCCATGAAAGACAAAAAGCCATTCTGCTCATTGGATTTATTGGATTTATCGCAAATCCGGGACTGGAAAAGAAAATCCTTCCCAAAATTCACCCTGGAAGCTTCCAGTCAGGGGCATTGGGCTGTGTCTTTGGGAAAAGGCGGGTAAGAAACGGAGGTCAGGCGGGATTCCTTTTATAATTAAGGAAGAAAAGGAGTTCAAATTTATGGAAAAAATGAGCAAACTCCACTATACCAAAGTCATGCTTTCTGCCCTGCTGATGGTGGCGGCCAGTATGGGACTTTGCTTTTACTCGGCTGGAGTCTTTTATGATCCTGTTGCTGCCGGCCTGAACATGTCATTGGGACAGGCATCGAGCATGACGACCTGCCTGCTGGTTTTCATGGCTCTGACGGCAGTCTTTGTGCCCGGTCTGCTGCGCCGTTTCAAGCTGCAGACCCTGCTTTTAATCGGAACCGCCCTGGCGGCCGGCTCCGGCGTACTGCTTGGTTTTTCGTTTTACCCGATTACTCTTTATATATTCAGCGCTGTGATGGGTATTGGGGCAGCCCTGATTGGAATGGTTCCGGCCACCACGCTGGTCAACAACTGGTTTGAACAGAAAAAAAGCTGGACGACGTCGATTGTCCTTGCCGGATCGGCCTTAAGTGCCGCCCTGTTTTCTCCGCTGCTGGCGACCTGCATCAATTCGCTGGGCTGGCGGATGGGTTTTGTGCTGGAAGCCATCCTGATTCTGGTGCTGATGGTTCCGGCCCTGATCTGGCAGGTCCAGCTCAACCCGGCCGCTGTCGGCCAGGTGCCTTATGGCCAGGAAGAAGCGCAGCCCAAGCCGGCTGCAAAAACCCCCAAGGCTATTTTGGGAAGCTTTGCGCTGATGGCCATCTTCTCAGCCGCCCTGGTTGGCCTGGCCATGCATTTCTCCTCGCTCTCTTCGTCACTGGGCGCTTCTATCCTGTATGGCGCTACCGCACTTTCATGGTGCATGATCGGCAACCTGGTCTTCAAGCTGCTTGGCGGCTGGCTTTCCGACCGCCTCAAGCCGGTGCTTTCTTCCGGAATTATGGATCTCGTTGCCTTAGCGGCATCGATCGGCATCCTGATTTCGATCATGACCCGTTCCGCTTCGGCCATGGCTGTCCTGGCCTTTCTGTATGGCAGTGTCTTTGCCCTGAACGAGCTCTCCCTGCCGCTGCTGATTTCGACCCGCGTCAGCCGCCGGCATTATTCAACGGTGTATGGCCTGATGAATTTCCTGTCCACACTGACTACAGCCATTGCCATCAGCGTGATCGGCTTCCTGTATGACAGCAGTGCTACCTATCTCTGGATTCTGGTGATCACCATTGCCGAAGAAGTCGTCATTGCCCTGCTGATCTGGTATTTGATTCACGATGCCAAGGCCGATGACCTGGTCACGACCTCCACGACCCGCTCCTTCATTGCCAGACTGCGTGCTGCTTCCAAGCGCCGCGCCCAGGAAAAATCCATTAAGGCCCAGGCCCGCAAGGAAGAAGCCGAACGGAAAAAAGCAGCGGATACCAAAGAAAAAGAAAAAGCGGCTGATGATACCGCTGATTCCTCACGCCAGATGGGCGATGCGATTTTCAACCGCCAGATGGAACTGATTGATTCAGAACCCGGGGCCCAGCCTGATTTCGAACAGGCTGCTCCGGCCCAGATGGCCGAATCAGTCCAGGCCGATGGACCGACACCGGCCCCCTCCGCTGACCCGTCTGCGGATCCTTCTGCGGCAAAGACTGAACCGGAGCAGGGTACCGAAGCCGATCTTCATTCCGCATCCGCTGCTCCAGAAGATTCTTTATCTTCTGAACAGCAGCCGGCATTGCAGACCGCTGATTTTTCCAGCCCTGCAGTCCAGGCCCCAAACAATCCGGGACCCCAAGCCGCTTCTGATCTGACTTCCCAGGCGGATGCGGATATTGAATCCGCTTCAAACCTGCAGCCATCCCAGACAGACTCAGAAACAGACAAGCAGGAATAAGGAAAAAGTGTCAGCAGCAGCCCATACCTCAACGATACTCTTCACAATAACACGATAAGCAAAGCCCCAGAGTGCAGATCCAATGCGATTCAGCTCTGGGGCTTTATTTATGGCGCCTAAAGAATTTTTTCCTCTTCAGGATGCGGGAGGGGGACTTCCACAACCCAGCTTTCAAATCCGTTGACCACAACGGTATCTTCAATCGTGTAGTGACGGGGATAGTCGCCATAGGACATGTGGACATGACCATGAAAGAAGTAGCTGGGGTGATATTTATGAATCAGCCAGGTAAAGGCGGTAAAGCCGGTATGGCACAGATCCTTGCCATCATGAATGCCAAAAGCCGGCGAATGGGTAACAAGAATATCGAAACCCTTGTTTTTAAACAGCTGCCACCACAGCTTGCGGACACGCTTTTTCATTTCGGCCTGCGTGTACTGGAATGGACCTTCTTTATAGCGCATCGATCCGCCCAGCCCCAGGATCCGCAGCCCATGCCAGATAAAGATCCGATCATCGATATCAATACAGCCAAGCGGCGGATGCTCGACATAGCGGTTGTCATGATTGCCCGGCACATAGAGCACGTCGCCGGTAAACATGGTCGCGATAAATTCAAGGTAGCGGGCCGGCAGGTCGCCCACAGAAATGATCAGGTCAATCCCGTCAAAAGCATCCTCTTTCCAGTTCTGGTAATACTTGGGAACCATTTCGTCGGAAAGAAGAAGGATGCGTGCAAACGTTCGCATTGCCGGATCCACCCTTTACATTCCGGCCGTTTCGGTCGAATCCTGTCCGGCAGCCACCGGTGATGCGTCTTCTTTTGAAGAATCAGAAGCATCCGCTTCTTTTGCCGAAGCCCTGGCGGAAGAGACCGTATCCGCCGCCGCGGCAGCATCAATTTCAGTGTCGCCGATCTTGATGTTGGTCTCTTCTTCCGCGCTGTCCAGCCCATGCATCTTGACCAGCTTTTCCGCCGAAGGAATCATTTTATCATTGCTTGGAATCTTGCCGATGACATTGGGAACCAGCCAGTTCATTGTGGCCACTTCTTCCATGGTGATCGGTGCAATGATTTCCTCATCCGCTTTCTTGACATGAATGGCATCAAAGATAAAGAAGCGGTGATCAGCAATATCAGAGCGGATCTGCTCAATCATGCGCCTTGTCTCAAAGGGCAGCTCATCCGAGAAGGAAACATCAAGCAGGCCATTGGACAGGCCCAGCCAGTAGTTGATCGAGCCGCCGTTGGCAGTGGCTTCATCCGCTTTGTACGTCCGGTTTAGAATCGAAGAGAGGATCTTCGTGTAGAAGACGCTCCATTTCTGGTGGGTCAGGGACAGGTTGGAAAACTTGCCCGCCTGGACATCAAAGAGGCCAAAGCGCTTGCCTTTGCGAATACGGGTGTCGAAATCCTGGCCGGAAATATAGATCAGGTCGATATCTACCGGGAATTCGGTATTGGTCGGAGTCTCGGTCGTCGACCAGTCCAGGTACACGCGGGCAGCTGGACGGGTCATGCTCACGCCAATGGCAAAGGCATTAATATCCGCAACGGCTCCATAAATCGGGTAGTCGGCGATATAGCCAATCCGGCCGGTGGTGGTCATGGCCCCCGCAGCCAGTCCCTGCAGGAACTGGATTTCATAGCCGCGGGTGTAGTAGGAGCGAACCGTGGTGGCTTCCGGATTGAGGGAGCAGTTGAGAAACTTGATTTTCGGGTACTTGGCCGCAAACTGGTTGGTCATCTGCAGCATGAGCGGGTGGGAAGTAAAGATGACTTCCGCTCCCCAGGCAATGGCTTTCTGGAAAGCCTCCTCAACTTTTTCGGGCGTGTTTTCGTCAGTATAAATCTCGATTTCTACCCGGCCGCCCATATTCCTGGCCATCTGCTTGAACGCTTTGTAGTGGACATTCGACCAGGAGGAAGTCTGTGGATCCCCGTCTTCAATTAAAGCTGCCTTGATCGGCCGGTTGAGCAGGGAGAGCAGGGTCTTATGCCCGCTTACTTCCGTATCCGTCAGCAGGGCTGCCTTCTTCTCGTTTGGATACTCGAGAATTGCCGGAAGAATGGATTTCAGCTCCTTGTCGATGACGGAATCCGGTACGACCTGGCCATAGCGGATGCCATAGGTTTCCAGAAAAATCAGGAAAGCATCTCCATCAGTGGCCCGGATCTTGCCGGGGACAAGCTTATGGAGGGCGGTTGAAAACATGTAGAAATCAGACAGCAGTTCTTCGCGCATATCGCTGGTCAGGTCGGCATCCGGATCGGGAAGAATGAGCTTGAGCAGCTTCCGGTAGTTTCGGGAGCGGGACATCAGGATGGAAGTGATTCCCGTACGGTCATAGAACTGCAGGAAGCTTTCATACAGCTTGCCTTCCGGCATCGTAACCGGATCGGCAATCAGCTCAATAACCCGGGCCGAAATAAGCGGATTGTTCAGGAACATGGTGACGGAAACTCGCTTGTTTCCTTCCTCGACAAAATAGCGTCCGTACAGTTCGTAAACCTGGATTGGATCGCGCAGCCCCTCATCGAGTGCCGATTTATACAGCGACATCCATTTGGCTGCAAACTCGGAATTGCTGTCGAGCAGCGGCATGAAGTTGGCCGCAAACGATTCGGTGCGTCCTTCATGGCACGTTCCGGCAATCCGGTCAGTCATGATTTCTTTTACGCCCAGATCCCGGCGCTTTAAGATGGTCATGTTTTTCATGTAATGGTCAAGAACCGGAAGATACGGGTCAAGGCCCTGCAGTTTCCGATCGCTGACGCACGAGAAAGCAAGCTTTCTGGCCTGCTGGTAAGAATCAAGTGGACTGGTCATTGTAAACACCTCATAAAAAGTCTAGCATTGCCGCCCGCTGGCCCGATTTTTCAGGCTCGCTATCAAAAGTGAAACGATTCATCGCCCAAAAAACCGGCTTGAAACCGCGCAAAAGCAGCCGTTCTTTCAGGACAGGCGGCTCTTCCGCTTCCGGCCTTACTGCTTTCCAGTCTTTCAGGCTTCTCTGGTCCTTCCGTTTTTCAGACTGCGAAATAAACAGGTATTCAAGAAGTGTCCTGCGGCTGCTCACAAAAACCTTGCACGGCTGGCTATTTTATCCCCGACAGGAATGAAGCCAGGGATGGCTTGCTTCGATCATCCTAAACTGTGAAAAAACATTGATTTTTTGAATAAAAAATCAGCAGCCAACCAAAAAGGCCGCTTTACAGACTGCCTATGCCGCTGCAGGGCGAGGTGGAGTTGACCGTGCTAACAATATAGATACCAGAGGTATGGGTATTTGCCATAGCATTCTGAAGACTCTCAAACAGCCGAATAAGAAAATTCGCTCTGGGAAAACAAACGGCAGAAAGGGCGCCCAGAAAAAGATGGTGCCGGCCGGGAAAGGAATAAACTATGCGATTAAGCGGAGAAGAAGTGCACCTTTTGGAAGGTCTGATTGGACGAAAGGCAGAAAAAGTGATTGTTCCCCTGCCCAGGGGTTCAGTAAGCAAGCCTGTCGAAACCGTCCTGGTTTTATCCAAAAACAAAGGCGTCCTGATTGACTCGTGCTACCGGGCACAGAAAGCTGTTGAAACGCCGGATGGCTATCCGCAGATGCGGGTCCGCCTGATTGATGAAATTCCGCATTATGCTAATGGAGAGGCGATTGAACTTTCCAATACGGGCGAAATCGTAAGGTCAGTCGAAATTACCAACGAGCAGGTATCCACCAGGCAGGATACAGCGTATTACACCAAGTCAGTCCGCATTGAATTTACCGGCCAGCGGGAGATTACGATTACCCGTGAAAACTTCCGGTCGCCTTCTCTTCACATTTATGATGAGAATGACCCGGTAAGCGAAACGACTGAACTGAGTGAACATGTTGTGCAGAGTGTTTACTCAATCTAGACATATAATCGAATTACTATTATAATCGCAAGCGTAAAAGATACAAAAAGCAACCTAAAGTTTTATAATAACCGTTGACTTAATCAGGATGATTTCTTATACTCTTAGTGTACTTGGCATCAACGTTGGGGGACGTGGATATCGGGTACAGAAATATATAAGGACACTATTATAATAATTAATTGTGCGATCATGTATTCATTATAATTAAAACTCTAATACCTTCTGATATGTTCATTACTCACGTTTCATTAAGGTCCTTATATTTGGCTGCATCCTGCCAGGACAGGATGCAAGCCTGCAGCTGCCGGCTGGAAGATTATCCAGTAACCGGCAGCTTTTTTTATACTGTTCTTTCATGCTTCTCTCGATCTCTTCTTTCTCAGCTTCGCCCTGAGCTTTCCTTCTCAGCTTGCTCTAAGCCGCCTTTAAGCAGAAATCTGCCTTCTGTAAGCGGATTCGCTATAAGAGGATAAAGAAAAATGCTGGTATTCGCTTTGAAAAAAACTCTGCACATCAATCCACCTGGGTGGAAAGGTACGTCAATACACCTTTACGCTTCCCGCCGGCAGGGATCTCTCCAATGTAATGCAGTTTACAGCAGGCGGCCAGGGAACAGCGGTATTTGGGCCGGATGGAAAAATTATGGTTCATGGAGCCTACCATCCAGTCGGTTCCCAGGGCGCTGTATTCATGGCTTTCCAGACCGTTTCACTGGTCACTTCCCAATACTTCCTGGCTGAAATTGCCAAGGATATGGAAGTGATTAACCGGCAGCTGACCGATATTCTTGATTTCCTGTATGGGCTTTTAATAGTTGCACAAAAATTGGTTTAATCTATCAAGAACTATAAATATCTTGTTTGCTTGCGATGAAAGCGGTATTATTGTTGCAGAGGTGGTTCGTATGGCACTGATGAAGATTG
>Ash_p2__coassemble_1314_pt1 | contig 22062 bp, 16 predicted proteins | sample Ash_p2__metabat2_high_PE_029 | metagenome-assembled genome bin Ash_p2
GTCTGTTTTAGAAACAAGACTGGACTTATCGTCCGTTTGGGTGGGGAGGTTCACTTCTAATGCCTGGCTGCCAGGGAAGAATTGCAGTCAAAGGCTTGAAGCCGTCAACTGGCAGGATGCATCAGTGTTTCTCACTGCTCGTTCTGGCCATCGTGAAGAATGGTCATGAATTCTTCGCCGGTGATCGTTTCCTTTTCGTAAAGGTACTTGGCCAGTTCGTGGAGCTTCATCATGTGGTCATTGAGAATCTGGCAGGCCTGCTTGTAGGCTTTGTCGATCATCTCGATAACTTCCTTGTCAATCTCAGCCGAAGTTTCCGGCGAGCAGGCCAGGGAAGAATCGCCGCCCAGATACTGATTGTTGACCGTTTCCAGGGCGGTCATGCCGAAGTTATCGGACATGCCAAGCCGGGTGATCATCATCCGGGCGGTCTTGGTGGCCATTTCAATATCATTGCTGGCGCCGGAAGTGATGGAGTGGAAGACGAGGTCTTCAGCCGCCCGGCCGCCGCAGTAGGTCACAATGCGGGTATACAGCTCGTCCTTGGACAGGAGGTTGTTTTCCTGTTCATCGACCTGCATCGTATAGCCCAAAGCGCCCTTGGTTCTTGGGATAATCGTAATCTTGTGAACCGGCGCGGCATCGCTGCTATAGGCCGAAACCAGGGCGTGCCCGATTTCGTGGTAAGCGACGATCATGCGCTCTTTTGGCGAGATGACTTTGTTCTTTTTCTGCTCGCCGGCAATGACGATTTCGATCGCTTCTTCCAGGTCGCGCTGGGCCACCTGCTTGCGGCCATCGCGCACCGCTAACAGAGCGCCTTCGTTGACGATATTGGCCAGGTCGGCACCGGATGTACCGGCCGAAGCTCTGGCAATCATGTTGTAATCGATATTGGGCGCCATTTTGACGTTGCGGGCGTGCAGTTCAAGAATTTCTTCACGGCCTTCCAGGTCCGGCAGTTCAACCGGGATCCGGCGGTCAAAACGTCCCGGACGGGTCAGGGCCGGGTCAAGGGAATCCGGGCGGTTGGTTGCCGCTAAAAGGACAATTCCCTTGGAGCCGTCAAAGCCGTCCATTTCGGCAAGCAGCTGGTTGAGGGTCTGCTCGCGCTCGTCGTTCCCGGAAAAGCCGGAGCCGTCACGCTTTTTACCGATCGTATCAATTTCATCGATAAAGATAATGCATGGAGCATGCTTGCGTGCTTCCTTGAACAGGTCGCGAACGCGCGCCGCACCACGGCCGACAAACATTTCCACAAACTCGGAACCGGCAATAAAGTAGAATGGAACACCGGCCTCACCCGCTACAGCGCGGGCCAGAAGGGTTTTACCGGTTCCCGGAGGGCCGACCAGCAGGGCACCTTTTGGCATCTTGGCACCGATTTCGTTATATTTTTCCGGTTTGTTCAGGAAGCTGACAATTTCTTTCAGGTTCTGCTTGGCTTCATCCTGGCCTGCAACATCCTTGAAGGTGGTGTGGGTCATTTCACCTTTATACACTTTGGCGTTGGACTTGGTCTGGTTTCCAAACCCGCCAAACGCACCAAACGGGAAGCCGCCGGACTCCTCGCTGGAGCTGTCATCATCCCCGGAATTGGGCGTACCGCCAAAGGTGAATCCACCGCCGCTGCCGCCAAGACGCTTGCGGAAGGAGCGCATCAGCATCCATAAGCCCAGCCAGATCAGCAGCCAGGGAACCAGCCACAAAAGCAGTGTTGTGAAAATCGAGTTGTTCTGCTGGACCGGGACTTCCGAGAACTGGACATCGCCTTCAATCAGGCGATCGACCAGACCCGGGTCGTTGACCATTGTGGACTGATAGACCTTGTCGGCATCGTCCTTGAGCTTATACGTAATTTCATCGCCCTGAATCTGGACTTCTTCCACCTGCTTGTCTTCGACCTGCTTGAGGAACTGCGAATAGGAAACATCCGAAACGCCTCTTGAGGAGAACATCGAAGGAACAAACATCAGGATCGCGATCAGGATGATCGCAAAAGTCAGGATCAGGTATTTCAGGTTTTTCTGGTTCGGCTTTTTATCCGTCCCAAAACTGTTTTTTCTGTTCATACAATCCCCTTGAAACAATCTGTTTCTATTAATCTTATGCGTAAATTATACAGGATATTAGCACACCTACAATGAGCCTGCTAATTTGACAAAATTTCACAAACTGTATCGATTTCTGTTTTACATCTGGTACAGAAATCCCCCGATTTAGCGACAGTTCAAAACGCTTTCGCCATATCCGGCCCAATCAGTACAGAAAGGAATAACCGGCATTCCAGGCCGTAAAACGTGGAAAATTCTGCCGGACAGAAACGGGAAGACATCAGCCGCTGCAGTGAAAATGATTGGTCCAGGCCAGAGGCGTATTAGAGGCCTATAAGAAAAGAGATCCGAAACGGGATCGGATCTCAGGAAAAGCGATACGAAAGCAGCTTTTTATCCGGCACGGATCAAAGATGGAAGCATCGTTTCAGTCGAATTTATGCCGTCTTTGGGTGGAAAGAATCATCATGTCCTTCATCGTGCGGGTATCTTCATCTTCCAGCGCTCTGGTAAATGTATCCAGCGAATCGCGAAACTGCCGAATTTCATCGAGCAGCATGTCCTTGTTGAGCAAGAACAGCTCGCTCCACATATCTTCATTAATCGAGGCGATGCGGGTCAAATCCCGGAACGAATCGCCGGTGTATTCAACCAGGTGTTCGTTTTCATGCGTATCCATCAGCGAGACCGCAATGACATGGGTCAGCTGGGACAGGAAGGCTATCATGGAGTCATGTTCCGCCGGAGTCAGGACTGAAATGTTTTTGCAGCCCAGGTCCTTGGCCAGGGAGCTGACTTTGACAATCGAAGAGGCTGTATTGGAATCATCCGGAATCAGGATGAAGTTGGCGCTGTCAAAGATGCGCGGGTCGGCATGGTCGATGCCTTTGGATTCCCGCCCGCACATCGGGTGAATTGACATCAGCTCCACATCCGGGCGCAAAATCTTATGCACGGGTTCCATGATGGCCTGCTTGACTCCGGAAATCTCGAGCAGCAGCGTGCCGGGGGCAAAGCGGTTTTGCCAGGTTTCAATCCACTCGGGCAGCAGGGAAGGATAAATGCAGAAAATGAGCAGTTCGCAATCGGAGAGCGCCTTGGAAAAATCGGCATAGCCTTCGTCAATCCAGCCCTTTTCCCGGGCTTTTTTCAGGGACTGGCTGTTCGGGTCAAACCCGTATACCCGGTATCCCAGCTCTTTCAAGCGGGCCGCAAACGAACCGCCCATTACGCCAAGACCGATAATGCCTGCTGTTTTCATGCCTGCACCTCCTGGATGCCGGCATGGATGGCAGCCAGATCCGCAAAGAAATCCGGATAGCTTTTTTCAATGGCCTGGGCGCCGTGAATGATGGATGGCGTATCGGCGCAAAGGCCAAAGACAGCCATGGCCATGACAATCCGGTGATCATTGTGACCGTCAATTTCAACGGGATGAGGCATGGAATAGTTTTCCTTGCCGGTAATGGTAATGGAGTCTTCATCGCTGGAAATGACCACGCCCCATTTGCCAAGTTCCTCTTCCATGGCCGCAATCCGGTCGCACTCTTTATAGCGCAGTCTGGAAGCATGAACCAGCTGGCTGGTGCCGGGGATAAAGGCGGCCAGCGTACAGAGAATGGGCCCTAAATCCGGGCAGTTGGCCAGATCAAAGACAAAGGGGGTGCGTAAATGCGGCAGGACGCTGAGCATCCCATCATTCCAGATCAATTTGCCGCCGGCTTGTTCCACCATCGAAGCAATAATTGCATCGCCCTGCAGGGAGTCTTTGGCCAGGCCTTTTAAGGTCAGCCGGCTTTTGAGCATAGCCAGCACCATGAAAAACGCGGCCTGGGACCAGTCGGATTCCACCGTGACATCACAGGATTCAAAGCGGGCATCCGGCTCGATCCGGTACGCTTCATCGGTGGGCTGTTCAGCAGCCACCCCGAATTTTTTCATCATGTCCACCGTCAGATCGACATAGGACCTGGACTGGTAGGGCGGCAGGATGGTCAGCTCCAAACCGCCAAGCAGCGGCGCGGCCATTAACAGGCCGGAAATGAACTGGCTGGAAATATCCCCGTTGAGGGTAAACAGCCCGCCCTGCAACGGTCCGTGAAAATGCAGGCCCTGGCCGGACTGCTCAAAGGGCAGGTTCTGCTCGACAAAGATGTTTTCATAAATCCCAAGCGGCCGGGAAAGCAGGGACGGCTTGCCCAGGAAGGTTACTTCTTCCTGGCCGGAAGCGGCCACCGGGATTAAAAAGCGCAGGGTAGAGCCCGATTCATTGGCATCGAGCGTGACCGGTTTTTTTAAAGCCGCCGGATCGCAGCCGGTGACCAGCAGACTTCCTTCTTCATAGGAAAAGGAAGCGCCCAGCGCCTGCAGGCAGTTTCGGGTGGCGCTGATATCCCGCGAACGACCCAGGTTGTCCAGCCGGCTGGTCCCCGAGGCCAGGGCCGCGCAGATCAAAGCCCGGTGGCTGAGCGACTTGGAAGGCGGGACATTGACGGTTCCATACACCGTGCTGGGAGTAATCTGAAGATCCATTACATTTCACCTTCCTTATCTTTACAGTTCTCTTTATCCGTGCGGCTTTCGTCGTCTTTTGGATTTTGTGAATCCGGGGCGAAAGCCGCTTTCTTTTCTTGCATGTTTTCAAAGGCAAGCGTTGCTTCGTGCTGCATCCACAAATCCAGCAGCCCAAAAGCGCTCAGGCTGTCGACGACCGCTCTGGCCCGGTGGATAATGGCCGGATCATGGCGGCCCTTGATTTCCAGCTTTACGGCCTGCTTTGTGGCATAGTCCACGCTGTCCTGGGGCTTGTAAATCGAGGGAGTTGGCTTGATGCATGTCTGGAAGACGATAGGCATGCCGTTGGTAATGCCCCCGTTAATGCCGCCGTTGCGGTTGGTCAGCGTCCGGATCCGGCCTTTTTCATCCACCGCCAGCGGGTCATTGGCCTGGGAGCCGTACAGGTCGGCAAAGCCAAAGCCATCGCCAAAGCTGACGCCTTTGACGGCCGGCACGGAAAAAAGCAGATGGGACAGGCTGCTTTCGACCGAGTCGAAAAACGGTTCGCCAATACCGGCTGGAAAGCCGGTGACGATGCTCTGCAGCACGCCGCCAACCGAATCCAGATCGCCGGCGGCCTTCTCGATTTCGGCTTTCATCGCCTGGGCCTGCGTCTGGTCAATGGCCGGGAATTCGGCCTCATTCAGGGCATCCATCTGGGTTTCAAGCAGAGCGGGATGGCTGGAGAAGGAGGCATCTTCAATACCGTGCAGCACCTGGATATGGGTGGCGATTTTTACGCCTTTGGCTTCCAGGATCTGGCGGCAGATTGCCCCGGCGGCCACCACGGGTGCTGTCAGCCGGCCCGAGAAATGACCGCCTCCGCGATAGTCCTGATAGCCATGGTACTTTTCAAACGCACTGAAATCCGCATGACCCGGACGCAGCCGGGATTTGAGGGCGGCGTAATCCTGGGAGCGGGTGTTGGTGTTTTCGATCAGCAGGCAAAGCGGGGTTCCGGTCGTGCGGCCTTCAAAAAAGCCGGACACAATCCGCACCTGGTCTGCTTCATGGCGTTTTGTGGAAAGCGTGCCTTTGGCTTTGCGCTTTTCCATTTCCCACGCCAGTTTTTCCAGGCTGATTTCAAAGCCGGCGGGCAGGCCGTCAAGAATCGCACCGATGCATTCGCCATGGCTTTCGCCAAAAATTGTCAGAGCGATGGTATTGCCAATTGTATTTTTCACGCGCTGTACACATCCTTTTTAAGCAGTTCATCAATCTGGGCGGGCGCAAGGGTGCGGAATTCGAAATGGCCCGGCTTGTCGACAAACACGCACGCAATGCCGCTTTCGTTTCCTTTTTTATCTTTGCGCAGCAGCTCGCCCACTTTTTCGGGATCAAAATGATCGATCCGCGGCAGGCTGAGTTTCTTTTCGATGGCCAGCGTCCGCTTTCTCAAATCTTCATCGGTAATAAAGTAGAGCATTCCGGCAGCGACGCATTCGCCATGCAGATAGTCGTGGTTTTCAAAGCTGCCCTCCAGGCCATGGCCGATCGTGTGGCCAAAATTCAGGGCTTTGCGCAGGCCGGCTTCCTTTTCGTCCTGCTCCACAACCTGGCGCTTGAGATCAATCGAGCGCCCGATAATGGTTTCCACATCCGGATTGTCCTTTTCAAATTCAGCGACCAGGCTTTCATCAAAAAGCAGTCCCATTTTCAGTGCTTCAGCAAGACCGGCCGAAATCTGGCGGGCATCCAGGGTCGAGAGCACCTCCGGATCGATCAAAACAGCTTTAGGCTGCCAGAACGCCCCGACGATGTTCTTGATCGGCCCTAAATCCACGGCGGTCTTGCCGCCTGCCGAGGAGTCGACCTGGGCAAGCACCGTGGTAGGAATATTGTAAAAATCAATGCCGCGCATATAGCAGGCGGCCGCAAAACCGGCTAAATCACCGGTGACCCCGCCGCCTAAAGCGACGACCTGGCTTTTGCGGTTGAGGCCGGCATCGGCCATGGCCAGCAGAAGCATTTCCAGCGTCTGCATCGTCTTGGACCCTTCGCCCTGTTCAAAGCAGAAGAGCTGGACATTTTCCAGCTGGCTGGCGACCTTGTTCACCCATATGGCGGGGACACCATTGTCATAGACAAGCATCGTGGGCTTTTTAACTTCGATCAGGTCGGCAATACGATCGATCAGCCCGCGCTCAATCCAGATCGGGTACGATTTATCGGGTAAAGCAACAGTTAATTTCATATTGATCAGAAGGCTGCCGCAAAAGCAGCCCTCTTTCCATCCTTTCCCATTTCATTTTTTACTTCAAATCTGCTGCCGCCGGCCAGAAATCCCGGCCAGAAAAGCCGCTATGCCCCAGACTTTTTTAGCCTGATGCGGTTTGCATTCCTTGTTTTGGCTGCGGCTTTAAGTCAGCAGGGCAGCATCCTGCCGGCTGTTTAGCTTACATTCTACCTTTTTTATCCCTGTGCTGGCCGGGATTGAAAAGCTCCCATAAAAAGTGGCGAGAAATCCACGGTAAAATCTGGCGCTGTCCCCGGCATCGGGCTCAAGAGAAATTTTCTTTGGATGAAAAATCTTTTGCCGGCCATAAGCATTCAGCCAGGTTTTAAAGCAGAATACAGGACGGAAAGGAAAGCGCAAAAAGAGATAAGCCAGGCTCATGCAAAGCGCATGAAAAAGGATGAAAATCCATGAAAATCAGGCCGGATTGGCGCTGGAAACTTGCGGGCGGCCGGGCTGAGGATTGGCAGGATTTTAGCGGATGGTATGATGAGACAAGGTGATATCGTGAAAGAACTCAAGGAAGTCAGAAAAGAAATCGATGAAATCGACCAGCAGCTGGCCGTGCTGTTTGAAAAACGCATGCAGGCGGTGGTCGATGTAGCCAGATGGAAACAGGCCCATAACCTGCCTGTTTTTGATGAGGCCCGGGAAAAAGAAGTCCTGGAAAAAAACATGGCACGCATTGGGGAAGCCGGGCTGAAGGAAGATTTTGGCAGCTGGATGCAGGAGATGATGGATCTTTCCAAGAAAAGGCAGCGGGAGATTCTCGGGTGCAGCACCGTCGCCTATTGCGGGGTAGAAGGGGCTTTTGCCCATTCGGTCACCTCCCGGCTGTTTCCCGGCTGGAAACAGGCAGCCTGTTCCAGCTTTGATGAAGTGTTCAAGGCGGTTGTGGAGCGCCAAGCCCGCTATGGTGTCGTGCCGCTGGAAAACTCGAGTGCCGGGCTGGTTGGCGAAGTGCTCGATGGCCTTTTGAAATACCCGGTTTTTATTGACCAGGCTTATGATGCCAAGATTCACCATTGCCTTTTAGGAACGCTGGATGCTTCCCTGAGCGATGTAAAGCTCGTGTATTCCAAAGACCAGGCGCTCTGGCAGTCCAAGGAATTCCTGGATTCGCTCCAGGTCCAGACCATACCCTATCCCAATACCGCCATGGCTGCCCAGTTTGTGGCCAGCCAGAACGACCCTTCCAGGGCGGCGGTAGGCTCCAGCGAAAATGCAAAACTGTATTCGCTGCGAATCCTGGCTTCCAACATCGAGACCGAATCGACCAACACGACGCGCTTTCTGGTCATCGGTCCCTCCCCAAACCCCCAGCCCGGCGACCATGAATCGCTGCTGATCAGTGTCAATAACGAGCCGGGCGTTCTTTCCCGCGCGATCAATGTCATTTCAGCGTTCGGGCTGAATATGGACTGCCTGCAGTCAAGACCCCGCAAAGGTCACCCTTTTGAATATTTCTTTTATATCCAGACCGACGGCACGTTAAGCGCGCCAAAGCTGGAAGCGTGCCTGCAGGCCTTGAAACAGATGTGCACGATGTGCAAGTGGCTGGGCAGCTATTCAATCAGAAAGGATGAAGAAGAATGAGCTTTGTAAAAGACAGTGTCAATCGGACTCCGATTGTCGATACCGTATTTGCGATTGTAGATCTTGCCAAAAAAGCAAAGGAAAAGCTGGGCGATGATGCCGTAGTCGATGCCGTTATCGGCTCTTTGTATACCGAGGATGGAAAGCTGGCTACGCTCGATACCGTCTTTGATACCCTGAAAAATCTCGACGATTCCCGGCTGGCCAAGTACGCCGTCAGCTTTACCGGCAACCCGGATTTCCAGAAAGATGCCATCGACTGGGTGCTGGACGGCAATTCAAACCTGTACAAGGAAGTCATTGCCACTCCGGGCGGAACCGGCGCGGTTGGCATGTCGATCGAAAACTGCCTGGAACCGGGCCAGACTTTGATCATCCCGGAAATTGCCTGGGGATCTTACGCCCTGATGGCCCAGATGAACAACCTGAATGTGGCCCGCTACAGCCTGTTTGAAGGCGATCACTTCAACATGGCTTCCTTCAAGCAGACCTGCCAGGACGTCATGAAAGCGCAGGACCGCCTGGTGATCATCATCAATGACCCGTGCCACAACCCGACCGGCTATTCCATGAGCCAGGAAGAGTGGAAGGAAATCATTGCGTTTTTGAATGAATGCTCCAAAACCCATGCGGTCGTCCTGATCAACGACATCGCCTACATCGACTTTTCCTATCGCGGCCGCTATGCTAAGGAATATTTCACCTGCTTTGATGAAATCTCGGACAATGTCGCAGTCATTGTCGCTTTCTCGCTCTCCAAGTCCATGACTTCCTATGGCCTGCGCTGCGGGGCGGCCATTATCCTGGCCAGGACAAGTGCGGCCGTCGAAGAGCTCAAGACTGTCTTTGAAAAGTCGGCCCGGGCGACCTGGTCAAACATCAACAACGGCGCCATGGAAACCTTCTCCACGATCATGGAAGGCAGGAAAGAAGACTATATTGCCGAAAAGCAGAAATATGTCGATTTGCTTAAGAAAAGGAGCGACCTGTTCATCAATCAGGCCAGAGAAGCCGGCCTGAAACACTATCCTTATAAAGAAGGCTTCTTTGTCACCCTTTCAATGGACAACGAGACGCGCGATGCCTTCCACCAGGCGTTGATGGACGAGCAGATTTATACCGTTAAGGTCAATAATGGAATCCGCGTGGCGATCTGCTCCATGCCGCTCAAGAAAATTGACGGCCTGGCAGCCCGCATGAAAAAGATCCTGGACCAGGTCGAAGCTGCAGCCTGAACGAAAATCCGAAACTGTGCCTGATGAGCGCAGGCAATAGAATTCGATCATAAGAATCAGAACCAGGAAAAACAGAAGCAGGAACAAATCCAGAACAGAAAACGGCTCTGGCCGCTTTTTTTGCACTGCACAAAGCAGCAAATAAGCCAGAGCAGCTGGAGAAAGAATTGAATACAACTGTTTAAAATAACGATTATTTATGTGGTTTGATGGCTGGATTTGTAGTAAGCTGAAGCAAAGAAAACTTCAGGCGTGCGCAATTTCGTATAAAGCCTGCCTGTCTTTAGTTAAAAACAATGGAGACTTTTATGAAAAAACAGATTGCCCTGTCGATTCTGGCTCTGGGTATGCTTGGTACCGGATGCACCGGCACCAGTGATGATTCAAAGAATTCCAGCCAGATGGCTTCGACCGCTTCCCTGGCGGGCAGTGGCAGCCAGAATCCGGCCCCCTCTCTGGATTCCTCTTCAAAGTCCGACTCGACGGAACCAAATACCACCGGTACTTTCCAGACGCTTGCCAGCCAGCCGGCCAGCCTGGAAACGATGTTTGATTCCATAGCGCTGGATGGTTCCGTCATGGTGGATGCCGTGAGCGGAGTGGATGGAAAATTCTTTTTCCAGACGCTCCAAAATGGCTTAAGTCCTGTGCTCTTTCCGACCAGCATGGAGTATGCCTGGGATTCCAGGACCGGAATGCTGGAGACACTCAAAACGCGCGATCCCCAGTCGCTGGCCAGAGTCTGGGATTTCTGCCAGAAAGATGGTGTATTGTACGAGAGTGTTCTGGAAATCGAAAACGATCAGCTTCTCAACAATATTTATGCCAATGACCAGCTCGTCTTTTCCAAGCCCTGTGCCTGGTTTGAGCATGCAGCCCGCTTTGCGTTTGTCGGCGGCAAGCTGCAGTTTCTAACAGCCTATACCGAAAATGACCAGTCCCATCTGCTTTTAGCCAGTCTGGATCATGACCAGGTGGAAGAAATTTACCGTCTTGATGGCGATGGGAGCACAAGGGAGGAAAACCTGCAAACCGGCATCCTCCATCAGCAGTCGCCCGGGCGCATCTGTTTTCTGACGACTAATAATGGTGAGCAGACGCTCGTGTTTTACGATGGAAACTCGATCCTGGAAGCGCCTTTTGAAGGCCGGGTCTGGCAGATTGTCCCCCTGCAAAGCGGAACGCTGGTCTGCCAGGCGGTTGAGGATGAAGCCGGCAATTATCTGTATCCATGGTACTGGTATCCAGCCGGATCGCAGGAGGCATCAGAAATTGGCAACTGGGACCAGGTTCCGCTGCTGGATGTGAATGCCGGAGCCGAAATTGGCGATTCCTTTTATATTACCGGCACAGAAGGCCTGGCCTATAAAATCAGCTATGCCCCTGAAGGACTGACACTGGAAACAATTGATACGCTGCCTTCCTACTATTGCTCCTTCTTTCGCCTGGACCAGGACTATCCCCTCATCTTTATTGACGGCCTGCGCCAGCCCGATGGAACGTACCAGAAGCCGCAGGCCATGAAAGCTCCCCTCTAGCTGCCAGCTTCAGAAAAGCGAAAAAGAAGCTTTTGCCAAGTGGCAACGCCGCTGTAATAGCAGGAGGCAAAGAATCCTGCAGCCTCTTTACCATTGTCCGGCAATGCTTTATAATGATCATCTTACAGTTTGCAGCAGCCGTTTCCTTGAGTCGGAAAACCCAAAAAGTCAAGCTGTAAATGTTACTAAACAATCTTAAAAAGCTTATAGTTAGGCTTTACATCTGTCTGGGGAATGCTATACTGATGGTGCTCAAGGAAATCAGTTTTTTTCCGTAACATGAGATAAGGGAGTTCGGATGCCTGTCTGGATTGTTGAATGCCTTTCATTGATTGGAATCCTTACCCGACAGATAGAACACCCACCTGTACAGACCAGGTAAAAAATCTCTTTCTTGAGTTTCATTTTTGTAAATGAATGAATCCGGCTTGGCCGGATTTTTTTGTATACCAGGAATTTCCGGGTCTTTGGCCGGTGAATGCTGCATCTGCCCGGTTTGTTTTCCACTTTATAACGGGAAGCTTATAGCGGGAGATCAGGCTGCTGGACCCTTTTTTAATAGGCGGGGAGCCGGAGCAGAGGCGCTGCGAGTCAAAAAAGCAGAATTTCCTTTCATAAATGCATCAGACTGGATTGACAATGGGGAACAGTTATGATGGTCTAGGCGCTGGTTTTGTCAAACGGTGTGCTTTGGGAAATGAAAAACTTGTTTGATTTGTACGAAAAAAGTGCTAAAATGACCCGAAAACATGGTAAAATACCGGTAAATCGAAATAGAATAGAAACAGAAATTAGGAATATAGCAGGTGAATGGATATGGAAAGACAAGCTGGGATCTTGCTGCCGTTATTCTCCGTCCCTGGAAACCAGGGAATCGGAGATCTCGGGCAGAAAACACTGATGATGATCGACGAACTGACCAAAGCTGGAATCAAAATCTGGTCCATGCTTCCACTTCAGCCCGTCCAGAGCGACAACTCGCCTTACAGCATGGCCTCCGCCTACGCAGGAGACCCGATTTATATCAACATTGACCGGCTGGCCGAAATGGAGCTGCTGACCCAGAGCAGTGTTGTCAACTGCAACAAGTTCAAGAACGCAGTGGACTACGATACGGTAAGAAAATTCAAGGAACCTTATTTCCAGAGAGCCTTCAAGGCCTTCCGGAAAAACTACAAGAAATGGAAACCTGAATTCGAACAGTTCAAAAAAGAAGCCTGGTGGCTGAACAGCTGGACTGCCTATGAGCTGTTCCGCCAGCTCAACGACGGCAAAGGCTGGACTGAATGGCCGGAAGAATACAAAATCTGGCCGGAAACGCAGGGCATTAACCTGCGCGACTATGTCGAGCAGATTTTCTACATTCAGTTCCTCCAGTTCATTTTCTACCGCCAGCTGGATGAAGTAACTGCCTACGCCAGAAAGAAAGGCCTGATCCTGATGCAGGATGTGCCCTTCTTCGTCAACCTGGACAGCGCAGAAGTATGGTACCGCAAGCGCGAGTACATGATCGGCCGCGATGGCCGGGTGGTACAGTTAGCGGGCTGTCCGCCTGACCTGTATCACGAAAAGGGTCAGGTCTGGGAAAAGCCGATGTACAACTTTGACGTGATTAAGGAAGATGACTATAAATCCTTCCGCAACCGCTTCAAGTGGATGGCCAGAAACTTTAACGGAATCCGGATTATCCACTTTAAAGGCTTTGACTTTGTCTGGAAAGTACCGGAAAACCGCAATCCGCAGTATGGCCAGTGGGCACCAGGACCGGGGAGACCGCTTCTTGAAAAAGTCAAGAATGATATCCCGGATGTGCTGATTACCGCGGAAGACCAGGGAGAACTGCGCCCATCCTTAAAGGCACTGGAAGAAGAATTTGATATTCCGGTAATGGATGTCCTGCAGTACCGCATGGAAACCAAGCTGCTCAAGCGGCCGGCCCAGGAGAATTCGGTCGTGTATACGACCTTCTACGACACGCCAACGCTGGAGCAGGACTATGCAGGCTTTACCAACAACCGTAAAATTGCGCTGCGCCGTTTCTTTAAGAAGAGAAACTATCTGCACCGCCCGTTCCATGATCTGGTCTGCCACTTTGCCATCGACTCCAATGCGAAAATCGCAATGATTCCGATGCAGGATGTATTAGGACTTAAGGATACCGGACGGATCAATGATCCAGCTGATCCATCGGCGGACAACTGGAGCTGGAAACTCAAAGACTTCAAGGCTTTCCCGGCCGAGCTGGAGAAAATCCATGGCTGGCTGGAAGCGGCCGGCCGTCTTGGCGATGGCAGCGCATCCGCGGCGGAAGAAGAAATCATCATTGAAGAAGAAATCGAAGAGGATGAATAAGCCTGGTCATTTAACAAACCATATATAGCTTTTTTGCCCTTCGTACTAAAGCGGCCTGAATATCTTTTGCAGATATCAGACCGCTTTTTCTCTGCCTGAATCAAAAGCAGCAAACCGTCCTGATCCTTGAATTCTCCTTATCCGGAAATGCCGGTGTTTCTGGAAACGGATCAGAGCCCGCATGCGTCTTGCGCTGACGCTGCAAAGAACAGACTGCCCGATCACCCCTGTAAAACGTGCAGATTTCCTATATTTCCCCAAAGAGGTGCAAAGAAATCTGCACTTTTTTCGTTACATTTTCCAGACGCGAATGGCAGGCGGCAGGGATGATCTCCGCTTTTCGCTTTGCCTGAAGAGCGGGCAGGCAAAAAACATCTGGCTGTTTTAATTTGATACGGGCTTGCTGATATGGAAACCAGCGTTTTTTGGCGGTCATATGCTGTTATAAAAGAATCGTAATACAGACATAAATAATTCATATATGACTTCTAATATCAAATATTAGTTATTGATTCAAGATCCAGACTGTTTTATGGCGGCTGTGTGATATCACTTAAAAAAGTCAAAAGCCATTCGTGCCAGATCGTCCAGTAAAAATGCTGTTGGAAAAAATGGCCAGAAACTATCCTGATCTTAAAAAAGCGTTATGGCGTGCCGGTTTCATTTCTGCAGAAAAAGAGAAAAAGATTCAGTTCTTACAGAAAGACGATGATTATGCCTAAAAAGAAAGCTGCCAGCGCTAAGGAGTTTTTCAGCTATAACGATATTCTGGCTGATCTTTTAAACTGTGCCGTTTTTGGGTGGAAAGCGGTAGATCCAGAAGCCTTGTCGGATCGCAAGCCCAGCTGGGCCCTCTCAAAAGAAAACCGGCTGCTTGAAGCCGAGCGGGATGTGTACCAGCTCTGGAGTCTGCCGGAAGGCGAAAAGATTGCTTCAGGCATTGAAATCCAGTCCTGGCCGGACAAGAGGATGCCTGCCCGGATCAAGGGCTATGACGGGGCGGATTACCAGAAACAGCTGGTGGATACCAGGACGGCCCGCAAAAAGCGAAAGGAGAAAGCAGCTTTGCCAGAAGAGTAGGAAGCAGAGGATTTGCCCAAGGATACCTGGAAGCTCGCTGTCTTTACTTCTGAATTATCGCTAATGGACGGGCTGATGAGGCACGGGAAGCCATGGAAAATGAGAGTGCATATTGGCCTTTCTTGAAGAGATTAATAAGGCAGTGCCTGTAAAAGAAAGAGCCGCTGGGCTTAAAGAGCTTTTCAGATAAAACAAAATCTGAAAAAAGCCAGATTCGCAGACTGACCATCTGCCTTTTTCAGAGTCTGGAAGAACAAGAAAAGCGGACTTCGGTTCCGGTTAAACTCTTTTCTCAGTCTGCTCATTCGAACTGAAAAAAACAAGGAGAACACCAGCGGATGCTTCGCCGGTTTTAGAATCGGCTGCAAGAATGAATCCATCTGGATGACTGGGTCATGAGAAAAGACAGCATTCAGGATAATTGAATAGTTAATAGATTTGATATACTCAAAGTAAGTCTAAAAAAATGGATAGGATAATAAAAACAGCGGAGACCAGAGATGGCTCCGCTGTTTGCTTTTCAGGGCGGCTTAAACTGCCGGCAAAAAAAGAAACGGAGGATCCAGTGGTGAGAGGATCCTCCGTTGTCTGATCAGGCAGGTACTCCGCCCGGTTCTCCGTTCAGAAAACCGGCTTGAAGCAGGCCGTATTTCTAGATAATTACAGTTGTCGCGTTTTCAGCGGCAAGTTTTGGAATTTCATAGGCTGCAAGGTGAACGCCAAGGGTTTCCTTGAGGACATCCTCAACGGTTTTAACCGGCACGATGGTCAGAGCTTCCTTGACTTCCGGGCTTACTTCTTCCAGGTCGCGCTGGTTATCCCAGGGGATGAGAACCTTGGTGATTCCTGCGCGCATGGCACCAAACAGTTTTTCCTTCAGACCGCCGATCGGCAGAACATCGCCGCAAAGGGAAAGTTCGCCGGTCATGGCAATGTGAGAATCAACCGGCTTGCGCAAGGCCAGGGAGGCAAGGGCAGTCAGGATCGTGATGCCGGCTGACGGGCCGTCTTTTGGTGTAGCCCCGGCCGGGAAGTGAATATGGATATCCTGCTTGGCAAATTCCATCGTGTCCAGAGGCAGTCTGGATTTGAGCACAGAGTAGGAAATCCGGGCAGATTCCTTCATGACATCGCCCAGCTGGCCGGTCAGAATCATCTGGCCGCTGCCCGGCATGGAAGCTGCTTCAATGAACAGGACTTCACCGCCAACGGCTGTCCAGGCCAAGCCGGTTACCACACCGCACGGATTGGAATCCTTGACTTTTTCGTGATGAACGGCAATAGGGCCAAAGATGCCTTCCAGATCTTCTTTCTTCACGACAACGGGTTCGTTCTCGTTTTCAATCAGGTCAACCGCCTTGGTTCTGGCAATCTTGGCCAGCTGCTTTTTCAGGCCGCGGCATCCGGCTTCCATTGTGTAGGAGTTGATGACTTCTTCCAGGGCGCCATCTTCAACAACCAGGCGTTCCTGGTCGATGCCGTGTTCAGCCAGGACTTCCGGAAGCAGATGGTCTCTGGCAATCACAAACTTTTCGCTGGGCGTATAGCTGGTCAGCTGGATGATCTCCATACGGTCAAGCAGCGGAGCCGGAATCGTATCCAGGGAGTTTGCGGTCGCAATAAACATGACATCGCTCAGGTCATACGGCAGATCCAGGTAGTGATCGGTAAAGGTATCGTTCTGTTCCGGATCGAGCACTTCAAGCATGGCAGCAGCCGGGTCGCCGGAGAAGCCGCCAGCCATTATTTTGTCCAGCTCATCAAGAATCATGACCGGGTTGGTTGTTCCGGCCTGCTTCATGGCTTTGAGCAGGCGGCCGCTCATGGCACCTACATAGGTACGGCGATGGCCGCGGATTTCAGATTCGTCTCGGATACCGCCTAAAGAAAGGCGGGCATATGGACGGTGCAGCGCCTGGGCGATGGATTTGCCCAGCGAAGTTTTTCCGGTTCCTGGAGGGCCAACCAGCAGGATGGCGCTTCCTTTCATGGACTTGCGCAGCTTCATGACAGCCAGATGCTGGAGGATGCGTTCCTTGACTTTTTCCAGACCGGCGTGACGCTGGTCAAGCACAGCTCTGGCTTCCTTTAAATCCGGTTCAAAGATTTCTTCTTTTTTCCACGGCAAAGAAAGCGCAAAGTCCAGGTAAGTGCGCAGCACTTCAGCATCCTGGGACTGCGGGTTGATTGTCTCCAGGCGCCTGGCATCTTCCAAAAGCGACTTGGTGACCGTTTCGTTCATGCCGGCAGCCTGAATGCGGGCTGCGTAGTCATTCTTTTCATCTTCGCTTCCGTCTTCTTCGTGAAGCTCGTTTTTAATGGCTTCCAGCTGTCTTTGCAAAGCCTGGCGGCGGTAAAACTCGCTGGCTTCTTTGGAAAGCTTTTCGTTCATTTCCAGGTTGATGGAAATGGATTCTTTCTGCCGCAGCAGATAGTCAATAAATCTTGTGACTCTTTCCTTCTGGCTGGTCATGGCCAGCAGTTCATACTGCTCCTCATTGGAGATGGACATGAACTGGGTCAGGTAGGAAATCATCTGGTTAATCGAAGTATATTCTTTTGCGCGTCGTGCGATATGCCGCCCGCCCTGAATGGACTTGGCGATCTCATCGACCAGTTTCTTAATATAGGAAAGCATGTCTTCCTTGCTTTGTTCAGACAGATCATCCATTTCGGGATCCGAGAAGAAGGTGCAGTACTTTCCATCCTGGCTGATCTCAACAACCTGGATGCGCTCGCGCGCCCTGGCTGTGACGATGGCAGCGTTGTTTTCATCTGTACTCATATCGGTAGCGGTGCAAAGCAGGCCATATACATGGAGCCCTGATGCCCCGGCTTTCGCCTGGTCATCCTCGCCGCTGAAAGCTACGAAATCTCCCGTAAAGAGAGATTCAGCCTGTTCCTTTTTAAGGTTTTTCAGCCGGAGGATTGTTTTAGGCAGCAAAAGTGTTCCAGTTACCCGGATCATCGGGCAAGTTTTTAATACTTTTTCCATTGTAATCCTCTCTTTCTACTGTTAATGAACCACATTGTACAGGTTACTTCTAAAAATGTAAATACTTATAGAAAACTTACTAGCAACTTTTTTTAGACCTTTTATCTGCGATATGGTAGAATCCTTTTCGTAAAAGGAGTGACCCCTGTGAAAAAACTGATTGTTTTTCAGGATGAGTCCTGCCCGATGAAACACGCCTGCAAGGCGCTGGAAGGCAAGTGGAAGATCCCGGTAATCTATGTTTTATGCGTCAACGGAACTCTGCGCTACAGCGAACTCAAGCAGGCCCTGGGTATCACCAATGTCATGCTTTCCAGCACACTCAAGGACCTGGAGCAGGAAGGGCTGATTCTGCGCATCTCCTATAATGAGATTCCGCCCAGAGTCGATTATTCCTTAAGCAAGAGCGGTGAAGGCCTTGTTCCCATCATTAAAGCCTTTGCCCGCTGGGGCGCCTCTTTGATGTGCGAACAGCAGCAGGCTGCAAACCAGAATTCGGATGAAACAGAAGGACTGGTAGAATCCGAAGAGCAGCTGGGTGACTCGCTGGAAGAAGCCGGTCAGCTGTAATGGAATCTGCTGGCCAGCGGGCCAGAAAGAATCCGTATCCATTCATCCTGAAGATCTCAGCCGGAATTCCGGCTTTTTTTCTGCTCTTTAAAGAGCAGGATTTGTCGAACGGGCAAAACGGGTGAAAACCGGGAACAGGGACAATGGACAAAAATCACAGAAATGCTAAAGAAATCATCCGGCAAAAGCCAGAAAGAAAATTCAGTACAGCCTGAACTATAAAAAGCAGATGAAGCTGGTGCGAAAGGCCCAATCCAGAGGCCTGAAAACAGAAGCTCAAAAGCGAAAGCCAGAAAAGCGAAAAGCAGAAAAGCAGGAAGCCCCTGGAAAACAGCGTCAGCCGTGGAGCAAAAGACAGGTAAACCAGATCCTGCCCAAAGGCCAGCGAGTAAACATCCAGCATGGATAAGCAGGATAAGCAGGAGAAAAGCAGGCAAATCGAAAGAGGTGAACTGAAAGATAAGACGGAAGTCTTTGGGACTGTGCAAAGGCAGAAAACAGAACAGAAAATCAAGCAAAGAATGAGTCCTGAAAATCCAGGAGGTTTTCCATCAGGCCCTAAGCCGCAGTCTCCTTCAATCTTCCTCTGGCAGATCGTCCAGAGAGAACAGAATGAAAAGAACAGCATCAATGCCAGGGCATAAACAGCAGGACATAAATATATAAATATAAGGAAAAGAAATAAGCTTCAGCAGACACCAGCCACTCACCAAAAACAGGGGGATGGACCCGGAGGTATTGGTACGGACGCATGGCATTCAAGTTCCGTGCGATCGTTTGCAGAACGGCAGGTTGATGAAAGTATCTGATCTGAAAACTTTTCCTTTGTATGATCAGTATAAAGCTGTCTGTCCCCGAAAAGAGACTGCTTTGTCCGTCCTTTTTTTGCGCTATTTCGATGCGGATTACTTTGATGACCGGTTTGGAAAAACTATAGGAAATACGGCCGCAATCCCCGCCTGCCCTTTTCTCGCAGAAAAACGCCGCCTGGAAGCTGAACTTCAGGCGGCGTTTTCCAATTTCTGTTCTGTTCCTTTTCTTTCCTGGCTCTGGCTCCAGTTTTACAAACAAAAACCTGCGGATCCAGAGTTCGCGTGCTTCGTCCTATCCTTCAAGCAGGGAGATTCGCTGGCGGATATGGCTGCCGCTGAGCACTTCATTTACAAAAGCATCGGCATAATCGGCATAGCTGATCACGCTTTTGCCTTCTTTGTTTACCGTGAAATCTTCGCCGGCAACAATTACATTTCCGCTCTCCGGCCTATCGGCCTGGAAATCGGCTGCCGGGCTGATATAAGTCCAGTCAAGATCCTTGCGGGTGCGCAAATCGGCGAGGGCTCTGGCAGGAGCCGCTGCCACCGGCTTGAAGGCATCGGGGAAATCCGGCGTATCGGCTACGGTCAGCGTATGCTCCGGATTGACATACAGGCTGCCGGCTCCGCCTACAACGACCAGGCGGGCTTTTGTGCCTTCCAGCAGGTTGGCCAGATGTTTTTCGCCCTGGTCGATAATGTCAATAGTCTGCGGTGTCCAGCCGCCCAGCGCATCGACGACTACGTCAAAGCCGGCCAGGTCTTCCCGGCTCAGATCCAGGGCATCCCTGATCAGGACTTTCTGGGCTGCAGACTGGTTCTGGCGGCGCACGATGGCCGTGACATCTTCTCCTTTCTCGACGAGTTTTTCTGTGATCTGTCTTCCTTCTTTTCCGTTTGCTCCAACAACTGCAATTTTCATGTTTTCCTCCTGTACGGCTTGCCAGCCGCTTCATGTGGCTTCACAATAAACCTGAAACTCACCAAAAGAAAGAAGGCACAAAAAAGTGCTGTAAGAACCTTTTGGTAACTAATGCAAAGATAAAGCAGAAATGCGTGCAAAAAAATGGTGATTCAAACTCTGCAGCTTCCAGTCAAAATACGAGGCTGGAAAAGAGAAAGCCAGAAGCGACAGAAACGATAAGGGAGGAAATGCAATGAAGGAAATGTCGGAATACTGCCGGCACTGCCCGGTGGAAACTACGGTGATGCTGATCGGCTCAAAATGGAAGATCCTGATTTTACGGGATCTGCTGGAGGGGACCAGGCGCTTTAGCCAGCTGAAGCGCTCCGTCCAGAGAATCAGCCAGAAGATGCTGACGGCATCGCTGCGCTCGATGGAAGAAGACGGACTGGTCAGCCGCAAAGTCTATCCCGAAGTGCCGCCAAGAGTCGAATACACACTGACCCCGACCGGTTATTCCCTCAGGCCGGTGCTCGATGCCCTGGCCGCATGGGGCAAAGAATATAAAGCTCAGGCCAAAGCGGCAGTAAAAGAGGATGGCCTGGATCAGCCGTAAAGAGTCTGCAGCCGCCTGCTATATTGCCCGGGACAGCCTGTGAAGGGATGCGGACCTAAGCGGAAACAGGAATGTACAGATTGAATGGCAGGATAAAAAGGAAAAGCAGAAAGTCCCGGAAAATGCCGCAAATCCGGCGGGCAGGCGGGAAAAAACAGGGGATATTGTGCCATAGAAATTCCGCATTTATGGCAAAATCAGGCAGAAATTTGGAAGAAAAGCGGATGAATCTTAAGGACAAAGGAAGAAATCCGTAAGGGGACCAGAAAACAGAAGGGCACAAATCGTCCTTATGTATCGAAAAAATGAGGCGAAGACATTATCTTGTTGACTTGATAAACAAATTGTGAAAGATGGGCTTCTGCCGTGTGTATTATTCCAGAACCCATATAATAAAGCCATAAAGATCCCATAAACGAGGGATCGAAAGGAGTGTTTGTTTATGACAAAGTCTGAATGGGGCTGGTTCCGTGTCCTGTATGCTATCATGGCCGTTCTGTTCATTATCGCCGGCATTATGCTGCTGATGAACCCTGCCTTCTATGCACCGTTCATGATTTATATGATTGGTTTCATGGCCATTTTCTATGGAGCTATGCTGGTGATTGCCTACTTCATGGCGACCAACTTTAAGAGCGTATTTACCTTGATCACTGGTATTCTGATGATCATTGCCGGTATCATGACCGTTTCCAATGTGTTCTCTTCTTCTATTGCTCTTGGTGCAGTCATTGGCATTGGCCTGATGGTTGTCGGTATTTTCAAGATTTACCAGGCATTCTTTGTAAAGAAACTGGGTGTTTCCTCATGGTGGACGGTCCTGATCCTGGCTGCCTGCAACATCATCCTGTCGATTATCATGCTGTGCAACCTGGGCGATGCCGGAACGCTGATCACCATCCTGATCGGTACCAACCTGTTAGTCAACGGTGTATCCGACTTGATGCTTTCCATCGTCGGCTTCTAAAGCAGAACTCAATTTATCAAGCAGACAAAACCTGGCTGGCCATACAGCCGGGTTTTTCTTTGGACAAACCTGGAGAGCCCCATCCGGCAGGACAGCTTTTCACTGAGGTGGACTACCTGTCAAGGACCAGAAAAAGATCGGTGCAAAGATGCTGCAGACAGTTAATGGGCAGCCAATGGAAATCCAAAGAAAGAACAAATAGATGGAGCATAGAAAATAAAAGGAGAACGGAAAGCGGACAGATTTGCCGGCTGGAATCAATCATCATCCGTACCAAAACGTCTGGCCCATAAAAAACAAAAGAAAAAACGGATAAACTGGCCGGCGAAAAAAGGAACGAAAAGCGGCTGGAAAATCATGAAACTGACACGAGCCGCTTGTTCAATCCGGCTTTGGAGTGACTGTTTTACTGGCCGGACAAGTGCTAAGCATGGCGCAGTGATGAAAAATGTCCAAAACAGCCAGAAAGGAAAAACGTCAGTATTGACGGGCTTTTAGCGTAGCTAATAATTGGAAAATCTGGTAACAGGTTTTCCATCCCGCCTCCTGGC
>Ash_p2__coassemble_1337_pt1 | contig 21704 bp, 16 predicted proteins | sample Ash_p2__metabat2_high_PE_029 | metagenome-assembled genome bin Ash_p2
CTGCAAGGATCTATTGAAATTTCCAAAAGTCGATTTGCCTAGCATTTACTAGTTAGCATAATCTAACTATGAAAATCAGGAACGGCCCGGCCGTACAGAGTTTATGTTACATCTGCCTGAAAATAAACAATTCTTCCATCTTTGATTCGAAAATCGGCAGCCATTGAAAGGGTTTTAATGAAGTGCCGTAAAATCTCGTTTCTCATTCTGAAAGAATGGGTGTATCCTGAAAGTTAGTTTAAACAAACTTGTGCATCAGATACTGAAATTGCCTGATCACTTTCTAAAATAAAGGAAATACTGCACTTAGATATAGAAATGCAGGCTTGGCAGCTGTCTTTGCATCTTTTCTGGAAGAAAGTCGATCCGGTGCAAAGGTTAGCAAGATATAAATACGGTTTGTTTTGTGAAAGGAAAAAAACTATGAATCATTCAACAATTCAAAAAGAGAGCTGGTATCAAAAAACAGCGCTGATATTTTTAGTGATCGCCGCCATGATCTGGAGCCTGACTGCGGCAGGATGTTCTTCATCCAGCCAGTCTGAAGTAAATGCCACAAAAACTGTCCTGACCGACAAAGGAGAAGTTGAGATTCCGGCTCATCCGGACAAAATTGTTACAGACTATTACCTTGGTGAATTCCTGGCTGTAGATGTAAAGCCGATTATTGCTTCTCCCTATGCGCTGGATAATCCTTATTTAAAAGATTATGTGGATGGCATCAAGCCAATGAACGTAACCAGTGCTGAAACAAGTCTGGAAATGATTTCAGAAGCCGAACCGGATTTAATTGTGACCATTACAGAAGCAGATTATGAAAAGTATTCCAAGATTGCTCCGACCGTCTATATCCAGGATGGCAAGCGCAGTGACGAAGAGACTTTCAAGTACATTGCTTCTTTAGTGGGCAAGGAAAAGGAAGCTCAGGAATATATTGATAAATTCAACGCTAAGGCTGAAGAACATAAATCGGATGTCCAGGCTGTTGTCGGTGACCAGACTGTTTCGATTCTGGAAGTGTGGCCGCAGCAGATTTACTCCATGGGCAGTCACTTTGCCCGCGGCGGAAGCATTCTTTACGATATGTGGGATCTGAAAGCTCCTGAAAAAGTCCAGAAAGAAATGGTTGACGGGGATACACCATATGAAACCATCTCCCTGGAAGCTTTACCGGAATATGCAGGAGACTTCATTATCTATGGCGTATTAGCGGATACTGATCCTGCTTTTGTGATTGACTCAAATATCTGGACAAATCTGCCGGCGGTAAAAGACGGCAAACTGATGTCCTACGAGCAGGTTGCCTTCATGCACAGAGACCCGATTACTCTTTCTGCCCAGCTGGACGCCTACATTGAATTCTTTGATTCATTTAAGAATAAGCAAGATTAACTGCAGGTTATGACCAGCCAGATTTCCCATAAAAACTGTTAAAGAAATGCGAAGAAACCTTCTTCGTTTTCTTTGCATTACGAAAAGCAAAGGATCCATACAACTATGAATAACCGTCTGTCTGTCAGGGATCGGAAGAAAAGACCTGTCCTGTTTGCGATTGTCCTGGTAATCCTGTTAGCCATCCTGTCTGGACTCTCCCTTTTTCTGGGAAGTACGGATATTTCATGGCAGACGGTACTGCAGGCTCTTTTCGATCCGGATCTGACCAACCATCAGCAAATTGCCATTCTTGAACTGCGCCTGCCGCGAACGATCGGCGATATTCTTTGCGGCGCCTGCTTTGCGGCCAGCGGGGCACTGATGCAGGGAATGACCCGCAACCCGTTAGCAGATTCTGGCCTTTTGGGTATTAACTCCGGCGCCTCGTTTGCTTTGGCAATCTGCCTGGCTGTAATGCCTTCGGTCACTTTTGGGGTGACCATTCTGTTCTCTTTTGCCGGAGCCGCTGTTTCTACAATTCTTCTTTATGGCATCCTGCACATTTCCAGGCGCAAAATTGACCCGGTCCGGCTGGTTCTGGCCGGTTCTGCCATCAGTATCCTGTTTTCTTCCCTGGCGCAGGGACTGGCGTTAACAGCTGGAGTCGGCCAGGAAGTCACTTTCTGGACCGCGGGCGGAACGGCCGGGATCCGGATGAGCCAGCTGCCCTGGGCAGCTCCCGTTATGCTGGCGGCATTAGCCGGGGCCATTGCTTTGACACCGGCCTGTTCGCTGCTTGCTCTTGGGCAAGAGAGTGCCAGAGGACTGGGTCTGAACGTAGAGAGAAGCATGGTGCTGATCTTAACAGATGTCCTGTTTCTGGCAGGAAGCGCCACGGCTCTGGCCGGTCCGATTGCCTTTGCCGGTCTGCTTGTTCCGCATTTTGTCCGTTATTTTATTGGCGGAAACTACCGGCTGATCATCCCGTTTTCCATGCTGGCTGGCGCTGTGTTCATGGTGGGGGCCGATATTATTGCCCGCATGATCAATGCCCCGGCTGAAACACCGGTAGGCCTGATTTTTGCGGTCATTGGCGTACCAGCCTTTATCTGGATTGTCCGGAAAGGAGGTTCTGAATTTGAATAAGAAAACTTCCCGGACCGAAAAATCCGCTTTGGCAGACTCTGGAGAGACGAGGATGGGCCGCAACTTCTGGAACGCCTGGTTTGGCGGGAAAAAGAGGAGAACTGTCATCTTTGCCCTCCTGGCGGTTTTGCTGCTTTTAGGAATCTTCCTGGATCTTAATGCCGGCTATTTTCAGATTTCCCTTCCGGATATGGTCTCCATCTTATTTGGCAAAGGGAGCCGGGCTTTGCGTTTTAACCTGATTGAACTGCGGCTGCCAAGAGTGCTGACAGCTGTTCTGACGGGCTGCGGTCTTTCTGCATCTGGGGTTATTTTGCAAAGTGTTACCCGCAATGACATGGCCGACCCGAGTGTTCTGGGCCTGAATGCCGGAGCCGGATTGATGGTTGCCCTGTTCATCCTGTTTTTTACCGGGACTTCAACATCGACAACATGGATATTTCCCCTGGCGGCTTTTCTTGGGGCGGTATTAACCGGGCTGGCGGAATTTTCGCTGGCAACTGTTCATGGCCGGCTCCATGCCCGCCGGCTTTTGCTGGTGGGTATCGCAATTTCCCTGGCTTTAAGTTCGCTGACCACGCTGGTGATCCTGAAAATGCCGGATTCCCAATATGCTTTTATCCAGAGCTGGCTGTCGGGAAGCATCTGGGGTGCGACCTGGGAAAATTTAGCCTGGCTTTTTCCGGGCCTGGTCATCCTGGTCTTGCTGGCTATGTATTTTGGACGGATGCTGGACATTCTCCATCTGGGAGAAGAAAGCGCCACCGGATTAGGAGTGCCTTTTGCCAGATCCTCCGCCGGGTTTATTCTTCTGGCCGCAGCACTGGCTTCTTTATGCTGTGCGGTAGGAGGCGGACTGGCTTTTGTCGGATTAGTCTGTCCCCATATTGCTGTGCGCCTGGTGGGTCCACAGACCCGGATTCTGATTCCAGCCAGTATGCTTTGCGGAGGAGTATTGCTTGCCTGTTCGGATATTATTGCCAGGACCTTGTTTTTGCCCAATGAAGTCCCGGTCGGAATTGTGACGGCTGTCATCGGTGCGCCATACTTCCTCTATTTGTTAATGAAGGAAAGGTGATCATAATGAGTGGAGAAAATCAATCAGCCTATATCCTTGAAGGGACCAGCATCCAGGCTGGCTACCAGGATAAAGTGATCCTTCCTTCTCTGGAAGTAAAAATTCCCAAAGGCAAAATCACATCCATTATCGGACCGAACGGCTGCGGCAAATCGACTCTGCTGAAAACCCTGGCGCGCATCCTTCCGCTCCAGAAAGGCGAGATCTTTCTGGAAGGCATCAATATGAAGGAGATGTCCACCAAAGAAATTGCCCGTCGGATGTCCATGCTCCCTCAGGGCCCGCAGGCGCCAGCCGGCCTGACCGTTGAAGACTTGGTTTCTTATGGACGCTATCCTTACCAGAGCGGATTTGGGATCCTGAGCGAAAAAGACCGTGAAATAATGGCCCAGGCAATGAAGACAACCGGTGTTTATGACCTGGCCTTGCGCAGTATCGACCAGCTTTCCGGCGGTCAGCGCCAGAGGGCCTGGATCGCCATGGCCCTGGCCCAGGATACTCAGCTGATTTTGCTGGATGAACCAACAACCTATCTGGATATGGCCCACCAGCTTGAGATTCTGCAGGAGCTGGAAAAACTTAATAAAGAAGAAAACAAGACAATTGTCATCGTCATTCATGACTTGAATTTAGCAGCCCGCTTCTCGGACTGGCTCATTGCGATGCGCGATGGCCAGATCCGCTATGAAGGAACGCCAGAGCAGATCTTTACCCCGGCTGTCCTGGCCGATGTTTTCTCTCTGAATGCGTATATCGAAAATGATCCATGGACCGGCCGTCCAGTTATGGTCACGTATCGCCTGCTGGCTAAAGACGCGCAATAACAGCAATCGAGAGCAACTGAGAACCAATTCGATAAGCATTGATAATAGTAATAAGCGAAAACCGGAAGCAGGATGCCAGAAAGACAGGACATGCTGACAGGAGAAATCCTGAGGCATGCCCTGTCTTCTTTTTTGCTGATAAATTGAGCAAAACTGACGTCAGGCAGTTGTTTCCTGTAAATGATGATTTTTTGGCCGTATAGATGACCTGTGCGGGCTCAGCCTGACAGAAGTGCCGTCAGGCCGTCGGCACTTTGAATGATCATGATCTGCGGCAGGCTCATCAAATGAATTGCGCCATGGTCCGCTGTGTTGAGCCGGTCGATTCCCAGTTCATCCATTGTCTGCAAAACACTGGCCTTTGGATGACCATACCGGTTTTTATAGCCGGAGGAGATCAGGCCAAGCTGGGGATTTACGGCTTTGAGAAATTCCCGGCAGGAACTGGTATCCGATCCGTGATGGCCAAGCTTGAGAATATCCGCTTTTACCTCGTATTGCTCGAGCAGCTGCTTTTCAATGTGGACCGAAGCATCCCCGGTGTAAAGGAAATGGAATCCGTCATAGCCAAAAAGGCAGATCTGGCTCTGGTCATTCTCATCACCTGGATCGGCTTTGCGCTGGGGCAGCAGGAAGTGAAAATCATAGCCGACAGCCAGTTTTTCCACTCCTTCTCTTATGGTTTCCCTGACTGGAAAATAAGCGTTCATAGCCTGGGCTGCTCCATCGTGATCAAAATCGCCGTGACTGATCACCAGAAAATCGAGATGGTGAATCTGCCGGGACTGGAGAAAAGGAATAAAAAGCTCTTTGGCGTTGTCATGATTAAACCGTCCGGCTGCATCAATCATGACGGCGCTTTTTTTAAAGGGCTCGACAATTACGGCAGCATCGCCCTGGCCCACATCCAGCTGGTACACATGGAAAAACGGATCAAGATTCCAGACAAATGGATAAATACAAAACACACTGACTGCAAGAATCATCCGGCTTCTTTTCCACTTCCAGGCCAGCAGTAAAACCAGGATTCCCGCCGCACAGGCATACCAGAATGGTGGATGGCCATAAATGGTGCACCAGTCTAAAGAGAAGGAGGCTTTGTTCAGGAGTGTTTCCAGAATCATTCCCCAGGATTCAAGCCAGAGCCCGGGCAGGGAAGCCATAAAAAACCAGCCAAGGAGCGTTCGCATCTGCAAAAAGATGGCCAGGTAAAGGATGTTCAGCTTGCCCATCCACAGAATCTGGCAAAAGGCGCACCATAAAATCTGCACGATCTTTTTCTGCCACCCTTCGGCCGCAAAGCGGCACAGAAAGGAGAGACCAGCCGGCAGCACAAGCGTCAGTGAAGAAGCAGATCCCGGTTCAAGCAGGAGAAAAGACAGAACGGAGATCCCCCAGCGGGCCGGCCATGACTTAAAAAGATTTGCGGCCAGCCCGAAAACGAATACCCGCTTCACTGCCTGGCTGGCGGGGAAAAGAACCAGGATGAGCAGCTGGATAAAGCTGATGGTCCATCCGGCTTTTTCTTTTGAACAGTACCGGCTTAAGCGGGTTTTGATCACGCCGCAAAGCGCAATAAGCGGCAGGCCTATAGAGGAAAGCCATTCGAGGTTTTCATTTTCGCTGATCCCATAGAAAAGCATCTTATACAGGGAGGAGGCCTGGCGCGAAGCAATGAAGTTCCATATGCTTCTGCGCAGGGAAAAGCGGGTGGACGGCAGAACTTGTTTAGTACCGGCGCTATAGATGGTCTGCTGTGAAGCCAGGTAGTTCTGGAAGCTGAACAGGCCGGGATTGTTGAGAGTATGGACTTCTTCAAAATCGCTTAAATGCAGCCGGTCACCCAGCGCGATTCCTTCCGGCTCATAAAAAACGACCTGGCTCTCTGTGCTGGCGGCAAGACCGTATCTGGCTTTAAGCAGGGTGACAGTATACTCTCCTTCCTGCGGTTTTTGTAAACCGGCCTGGTGCATCACTAAAGAGCCTTCCAGAAACAGGGCCAGAATCAGCCAGAGGCTGACCAGAAAAAGCCTGCGGAATTCAAAACGCAGGCAAAGATAAAAGCCAAACAGGAAAAAGCCGGAAAGGCGGATCCTCAAGTCCGGAATCATTGCCAGCAGCCATAAAGCCAGGGCGGCAAGGACCCAGAAGGCTTCATTCTTGAAAGCCGCCAGGCAGGAAAACCTGTCCAGCTGCCTGCCGGCAAAGATGACCTTCCGGCCTGGCTGGCAGGCGAAGGGGGCAGCTGGATTTGGCTGGAAATCTTTTTTAGACCTGCTTTTGGGAAGCTGCCGGCTAGAGGGCGATAAAGTCTTTAAGCTTTTCATATTTTTTTGGCCCGATTCCGGAAACTTCCATTAGCTGCTCAAGGCTTTGAAACGGGCTGCTTGTGCGGTAGTCGATAATCCGCTGGGCCATGGACTGGCCAATGCCGGGCAGCGACATGAGCTCTTCAAGAGTGGCGGTATTGATCGAAACAAGCGGGCTTTGCCCGTCGGCCGCTTTCTTGCCGATGACAATGACCTGTCCTGGCCGGACTTCCTCGATCAGGCTGATGGCCGAAAGATCCGCAAAATCCAGCGTGCCTCCCGCTTCACCGATTAAATCCTTGACGGTCGCCCCATTTTTCAGGGTGTAGATGCCGGGACTGGCGACTGAGCCCTTGATTTCAGCCGATATGGTATCCGGAGCCGCTTTTTCAAGGGAAACCGGAGTGATTCGGCCGCTCAGGCTGGAAGCAAATAAAACGAGGAATACAAGCGGGCCAGCGGCTTTTTGAAGTTTGTTCATATTTGTTTATAGCAAAGAGGGCTCAGCTTCTCCTGAAAAAAGGCAGGCAGAACACAAAAAAGAACCGGAATGACAGGCTGCCGGTTCATGGATCAAATTTACTGATGGGAGGAAGATTGATCGAGCTTTCGATAAACCGTAAAAATCATGGTGACAAAGCATAAGCTGCCGCCGATGACATTGGATACGGGTTCCGCTGCGAAGACACCCATCGGTCCAAACCAGATGGGCAGCAGAAAGGTCAGCGGCACGACCAGGATGACTTTGCGAAAGAGGGAAAAGAAGATTGCCTGTCCCCGCTTGTTGAGCGACTTGAATACGGTCTGACCGGCATACTGGAGCGCCTGGAAAATAAAGGCGAAAAAATAGGTTGTCAACGCCGGAACGCAAGCCAGGTCCAGCTGTTTATCCGGCGTGAAAATCCGGATAAACAGCTCTGGCCAGAAAAGGATAGCCAGCCAGATCAGCCCGGTATACGCCAGCCCCATCCAGGTCATCAGCCGGATGGCTTCCTTTATGCGGCCATACTTGCCGGCTCCATAATTAAAGGAAAGAATGGGTCCGCAGCCATCCGTCAGGCCAAAAATCGGGGTATCCAGGATCTGGCGGACGGAACTGACAATCGTCATGATTGAAATGTACAGGTCCCCGCCGGTGCGGGAAAGGACATTGTTAGAGACGGACTGGACCAGCGAGTTGGTGCACTGCATTACAAATCCGGCAAAGCCCAGCGAGATAATCCTCCTGGTCCGGGTAAAGTTCAGGCTGCAGCCCAGCGAACGAAGTGACAGTCTTAAAACCGCCCGGGGACGAATCAGGAAATAAAGGATAACCAGGGCAGAGACAGCCTGCGAAATCACAGTGGCAGCTGCTGCCCCGGCAATTCCCCATCCTGCCGTAAAAATCAGGATAGGATCCAGGATGATGTTGAGAATGGCCCCAATAGCCACTGCCATCATCCCGGCCAGCGGAAATCCCTGGGCATTGAGAAATGGGTTCATGCCGGTGGCAATCATGGAAAAAACAGTACCAGCCAGGACAATTCGCAAATAGGGCAGGCCATAAGCCAGGCTCTGCTCTCCGGCTCCAAAAAGCACGAGAATGGGCTTTGCAAAAAGCTCGCCAATTCCGGTCAGGACGATGCCGGTAATAACAATCAGCAAAAAAGAGGCACTTTGTAAAGTCTGGGCCTCTTTTAAATCGTTTCGTCCACAGGCCATTGCCGCCAGCGGCGCACCCCCGGATCCATACAAGTTGGCAAAGGCCATAATCAGGGTCAGAACCGGGAAGCAAAGCCCGATTCCGCCCAGGGCCAGCGACCCCTCATTGGCGATCCGCCCGATATACATACGGTCGACTATATTGTAGAGAAGCGAAAGGACCTGGGCCGCCACCATCGGTCCGGCTGCCAGAAGCATCGCTTTGAAGATTTTCCCGTTTCCGTAATCCAGCTGTTTCATGAGGCGATTATATCACCGGCACTCGATTCCGACTGCCGGCTTTTTGGCTTGGCTGGCCAGAAGGACAGCCAAAAAGCCCCTTTCGGTTCTTCTGTAAAAAATAATGAGCGATCGCTTCGAGGGAACGTCGATTGTAAAAAAGAAAGCCAGTTCAGTAAAATTATACGATCAATATTATATTTGCTCACTCCTCGTCAATGACTGTATAGCCTTTGGCGGCACAATAATCTCTCAGGCGCTGGATCTGGCCTTCGAGGGAGGCCTTGTTGTCCGATGAGGAAACGCGGACATACAGAATCGCCCGTTTTCTGTCGCTTTCCTCGTCTGACAGGTCGTATTCGGGATTCAGGCTATAGATTGTCCTGGTCAGTGGATCCTGATATCCGTCGAGACGTCCCAGATGAAAATTACGATGAACACTACGCTGGGAGCAGCCCATCCTATTTGCGTGTTCAGCGGTTTTGAGATATTTCGGAATGCTTTTCATATTTAAATTATGGGACATGACTGTTATAAGTACTATATTCAACGTTATGAAGCGGCTGTTTCATATCGCCCGTCCTGCACAATAAAGGGAAGAGTCAGCCTGGGAAATGAAGAAAAATGACAGAGAGTTTGCCGGCTGTCTTGAAGAAAAGACGCAAGAACATGACGAATTATGACGAAATTCAGTCGCGTCCGGATAAGAAGGAAGAATATAGGTAATATGAATACTTTTGAAGAAAAAGCCGGTTCTCACCGCAAATAAAGGGCAATTTGTAAAGATTAAATAAAAGAAACAGGATTATTTCATGCCGGCAGCAGGAGAGAACCCGCCATAAACGTTCAAAATTATTGGTCAAAAATGAACGTAACCCCTTGTAATCTTCATAATCCTTCAGTATGATCTAGATGAAGTTAAGAAACGAAGAAAATTGAAGAAAAAAGAAGAAAGATGAATGATCAGACAAGGAGGTGATTGTGATGATTGCGAATGAAAGACATCAGAAAATCCTGGATTATCTGGCGGAAAAGAAAAACGCATCCGTTAACGAGCTGCTGGATCTGCTCAAGATCTCCGACAGTACGCTGCGGCGCGACCTGATGGTACTCGAATCGCAGGGCAAATGCGAAAGAGTTCATGGCGGCGTCAGCCTCATACGGGATGAGAGCGGTGCGGACCGGACGCTGGATCTGCGGCGCAATGAGTATCACAAGGAAAAGCTGGAAATCGGGGCCAAAGCAATCGAGCTGATTCAGGATGGCGACCTGATTTATGTCGATGCCGGAACCACAACGGAAGCCATGCTTTCGCTGCTTTCCGACCGGAAGGTTTCCATTGTGACCAATTCCATTAACCATGCGGCTATTGCGGCTAAAAAAGGACTGCAGGTCACCCTGGTTGGCGGCAGGTTCAAGTCCTTGACTGATGCCATTGTCGGGGAAGAAGCACTCGACTTCCTGGACAAATACACGTTTGATATCGCCTTTATCGGAACCAATGCCATCTCGAAGGAAGGCGGGCTGCTGACTCCCGATATCCGGGAGGCGGCCATCAAGAAAAAAGCAATAAGCCGCAGCCTGAACACATTCGTGCTGGCCGATTCTTCAAAACTCGACAAAACTTCAAAAATTCGCTTTGGAACTTTGGATCAGGCGGTGCTGATCTGTGAAAAAGATCCGGGACTGAAACAGGGGCTGGTCCTTGAAGACTGGCAGGAGAAAAAAGAATGATTTATACACTGACCGCTAACCCGGCGCTGGACTACATTGTCCGCGTCAAGAATCTTGAAATCGGCGAAACAAACAGGGCGTATGAAACCGAGATTTTCCCGGGCGGAAAAGGTTTCAATGTTTCGACTATTTTATCGGAGCTGTGCCGTGACTCCATTGCTTCCGGCTTCATGGCCGGCTTTGCCGGCGAGGAGCTCAAGCGGCTTCTGGAAGGGCGAAAGTTCCAGAAGGACTTTGTGGAAGCCAGCGGCTGCACCCGCATCAACGTCAAGCTCAAGGCACAGGTGGAAACCGAAATCAACGGGACCGGCCTGGTTATTGAGGAAAAAGATGTAAAAACCCTGATGGAAAAGTACAGCCAGATCCAAGATGGCGATACGCTGATTCTTTCCGGATCGATTCCCGGCTGCCTGAACAAGGATTTCTACGCGAAACTGCTCGAAAGCCAGCAGGGCAAGGACATCCTGACTGTCGTTGACGCATCGGGCGATCTTCTTAAAAACGCACTGGCCTGGCATCCGTTTTTAGTCAAGCCAAACCAGGCCGAGATTGAGGAACTGCTGGGCATTAAAATCGCTGATGATGACGAGCTGGTCAAAGCCGGCCGCAGCCTGCAGCAGCTGGGTGCGCGCAATGTCCTGATTTCCAGAGGCGCAAAAGGTGCCATGCTGGTGGGGGAAGACGGAGTGATTTACGAAGCCGGATGCCCGCAGGGCAAACTCGTCAACTCCGTGGGATCGGGCGATTCCATGGTTGCGGGATTTGTATCCGGCTGGCTGGATACGCACAGCCTGGAAAAAGCCTTCGTCCTTGGTATCTATTGCGGAAGTGCTACCGCTTTCTGTGCCGATCTTGCACAGAAAGCCGATATCGAGAATCTGGAAGCTTCTTCCCCGGTTCAGGTTACAAAGCGCTAAATCGCTTCATTCCTGTTTCTGGGAAGGAATAAAGAAGGAGAAACACAGTCTTCTCTTTCAAAAACGCCAGCCTGGCAGCCGGATCCCGGGCAGGATCAGGCTGAACGATCAAAACGGCGATTCAAAGCAGCCGGATCATAAAAACCGGCAGGCATTGAAGTTAAAAGCATGGAAAGGACAGAAAGGAGCGGGCAGGAAAAAGAAACGGGCCAGATCAGCCAGCGACAGTCCTCCTGCTTTCCAGGATCCGGCTGGATCATCGGGCAAAAGGGAAAGCAGGCTGCAATGGACAGTGCTGGCAGGATGAAGAGAAAAAGGAAACGAACGCATCAAGCTGTAAAGGTGACAGACATCAAAGGCGCATTTGCAGCAGAAAGGATCGGCTGATCCTTGAAACAGTTTATAAATGATTTTGTCATGAAACTTTGCACTCCAGATCAGAGAAAAGCCTGCACAGCAGGCAGAAAAATTTTGGGAAAAAACTATGAAGATTAAACCTAAGAATCTTCGGAAAGTAGGACCACAGCCCTAAAGTGTCTCTAGTTTCCTTTAATTAGGCCATAGATAAAGTGCTTTTCCATTAGATTGCCTAAATAGGGGCATAATAAACATGGTCCTGCCTAGAACCATAAAAGGTTGTGGTCCTACTCTATGGCTTATATCAAGGCTCAAAAACTTGTCCGGAACAATTCTGGCCGCATTACCAGCGGTTCGGCTGCGATTGTTGTCTCTGCTTACGACTCAAAAGCGAATCATCATATCCGAAAGGTTGTAAGAGAGCGGCTGGGAAAGGTTCTGTACCTTTCGGAAGATAAGAAAACAGGTATTTTCTTATCTCCAACTCGAGGCCTGGTTGAATACTGCTCCATTACAGATGAATTTCAGGATGTGGATCATGATGATCCAAGGCTTAGTCTGAGCACTCAGTTTCCAAAACCAGAAATCCATACGATTTTTGGTGACGTGTACCTGCTGCTCGAATTTATGGAAAAATCCGGTCTGCTTGAGATTTTCAGAAGCGTTTTTTCCAAAAAAGGCCTGTATGAACGGGTTGTTGTTCATCTGCTTCACGATATCCCCGCCGTTGGATCCCGGGTTGCCTGTGATGATTTTCTGAGCTGTTCTTTTGCGTCTTATCTGTTCGAAGATATTCCTATGGCTGCCCTCCATTCGGACTCCAGCTATTTTACGATGATGGGCAAAGACAGTCTGCGGATCGAATTCTTCAGGAAGTTTGCCGACATGATGAAATCCAAAGCCTCCAGCCAAAGCTCTTATATCCAGGGCTTCGAATCTTTTGGCAAGGGCTGCTATGTTGATTCAACGCCATTGCCCAATGAAATCCGCCGGCTGATGAGCAATACCTGTTGCTCCCATGGAACCGAAGGCAGCTGCAGCCAGACCCGGATGTTCCTGGTGCTCGATGACCAGACAGACCTGCCGGTCTGGTATGGAATGATACCAGGCAACGTTCTGGATCTGTCTACAATCAATGACATTACTTCGGATACCTTTGTCAGCGTTGGTATCGAGATTGATTCCATGGTCCTGGATGCAGGTTATATCACCAGAGAATTTCTCAGCCATTACGCTGTCGATTCTGAGAAAACGTTTATCGGCAAATCACCGGCCAAGCGGGGTTTTCAGTTCAAGACACGTTACCATGAAGTTAAAAACCTGATACCTAATGCTAAATATGAGATTTTCAGAAATAGTAAAGCCTATTTTGCCTATAAGAAGCAGGACGAACTGTTTGGCAAAAAGATCTTTTCCTACATCTTTGTAGACCAGATGAATGCTTTAAGCTGGCATACCGAATTTGTAGAGAAGCACCGGGAAGAGTTCGAGCAGATGTCGGATAAAGACAAGAACTGGAACCGCGTTAAAAATGGATTTTTCATTCTACTGTCCAACATTGACACCAGCTGCGAAGAAATCCTCAACCGTTATATTGAGCGGGTGAACATCGAGTCTGTTTTCAAAGATGCAAAAGACTATGGAAATCTGCTTCCGCTTTCTAAATGGGACAGAACCCGGGTAAATGGGAAAATCTTCAGCGATATGCTCGCTACGATTGTGATTCTGCTTTTAAAGAAGAAACTGATCCCCAACGGATTCAGTCTTCCAGACTTTGCAGGAAAACCAAGATCGCTGATGTGCTGCCGAAACAGTGAAGGAATCGTTAATGTCGAAGCGCCTAACAAACAGGTGAAGGAGCTGTTTCGAGTTCTGGACATCCCAATACCTGGATTCCTGGATTTAAAAGACTATTCCAGGAAAATATATGGTCCTACTTTTGAGTAGATCTTAGGTTAAAGATTTGCTGGCGATTGAAGCAATCGACCTCAAAGCGGCTGCTTCATCCAAAGAGGAAATTATCAACAAAGCGATCGACCTGATGGTCGGCAGCGGCAGAATCAATGACCGCAAAGCGTATGCGAAGAAAGTCTTCGAGCGCGAAGAAGAAAGCACCACCGGCATTGGCATTGCCATTCCGCATGGCCACGATGCCGCGGTAAGCAAAGCCGGCCTGGCTGCCATGGTCATCCCGGAAGGCGTAGAATACGCCTCCCAGGATGGGGCGCCTGTGCATCTGCTGTTTCTGATTGCTGCACCGGAAGGCGGAGACGTTCATCTTGAAGTTCTGGCCAAGCTCAGCCGCATGCTCATGGACGAAAAGCTTTCCCAGAAACTGCAGTCGGCCGCCTCACCGGAAGAGTTCCTGCAGATTCTGACGGATGCTGAAACCGCCCTGGAAGGACCGGCCAAAGAAGAGGCCGCCGTTACCAGCAATGCGGATGCACCGTTAATCCTGGGTGTAACCAGCTGTCCAAACGGCATTGCCCATACGTACATGGCTGCTGAAAACATCGAAAAGAAAGCCAAGGAGCTGGGCTACCGGGTCAAAGTGGAAACCAGAGGTTCCGGTGGTGCCAAAAATGTCATTACCCCAGAAGAAATCAAGGAAGCAGCCGGCGTTATTGTCGCAGCCGATGCCAAGGTTCCAACCGACCGGTTTGATGGCAAGCGGCTGGTCCAGGCTCCGGTTTCTGACGGAATTCACAAGCCGGAAGAACTGATCCGGCGCTCCCTTGATCCCAGTACACCGGTTTTCCATGGCAGCGGGGCTGGAAGTGATGATGGAGCCGGTGCTAAGAAAGAATCCGGCTGGCGCTCGATTTATACCAGCCTGATGAATGGTGTCAGCCACATGCTGCCCTTTGTTATCGGCGGCGGCCTGATGATTGCCATTGCCTTTATGATCGATGGCTTCTCGGTGGACATGAATACCCTGGCTGAATCCGAAAAGACGCTGTTCGGTACCATTACTCCGGCAGCTGCTTTCTTCAAGAATGTCGGCGGCCTGGCCTTTGGCTTGATGCTTCCTGTTCTTTCCGGCTACATTGCCGAAGCAATTGCCGACCGTCCAGGTCTGGCACCCGGCTTTATCGGCGGCCTGCTTGCTGCCAACGGCACCAGCGGCTTTTTAGGCACTCTGCTTGCCGGATTTGTTGCTGGCTACCTGGTAAACTTCTTCAAGAAGATCTGTGCGAAACTGCCTTCCTCCCTTGAAGGAATTAAGCCAATGCTGATTTATCCGCTCCTTGGCATCGCCGCTATCGGTGCGATCATGCTTTACATCGTTGAACCCCCAGTCGGCTGGCTCAATACCCAGATGAATTTCTGGCTCGAATCGCTCAACGGCTCTTCCTCCATCGTTCTTGGTGCTCTTCTTGCCGGCATGATGGCTCTGGATATGGGCGGCCCGTTCAACAAAGCTGCTTATGTATTTGGTACCGCTTCTCTGGCTGCCGGCAACTATTCCATCATGGCCGCAGTCATGATTGGCGGCATGGTACCTCCTCTGGCTATTGCCCTCTCTACTATCCTGTTTAAGGACCGCTTCACAGAAGATGAAAGAAAAACTGCTCCAGCCAACTTCATCATGGGTCTTTCCTTCATTACTGAAGGTGCAATTCCCTTTGCGGCCAGCGACCCGCTCCATGTCCTGCCGGCTGCTGTAGCCGGATCCGCTCTGGCTGGTGCTCTTTCTGAACTCTTCAACTGCACCCTGATGGCTCCTCATGGCGGAATCTTCGTTCTGCTTACGATTGGAAATCCATTAATGTACCTGGTGGCCCTGCTTGTCGGTACAGTCGTTGGTGCCCTGGTTCTGGGTCTTTCCCGGAAGAAGATCGCTTCTTCCGAAGAAAAGTCTTTCAGCAAGAAGGCAGAATCAGCAAAAGCTGTTTAATCGGTTCTGTTCGATCCAAACCATAATGCTTAAAACACTGACGGATGCAGAATGTGCTTTTCCGGCAGTGAGAAAGGTGTCGTTTCATCTGGCGAAACGGCACTTTTTTTTGCTGCCGGCAGGTCAGCAGAATTATTGATCCGGGCATTCAATTTTATCTGCTGCTTAAACGGATTAAGCGGATGAAAAGAAATTCACGAAGATTTGATGAGTACGGAATGAAATGAAATCTGAACAGAAGCACTGAACAGACTGTGGGAGGAAGAGCTTGGCGGACTGCCTGATCAAATGCGGGATAGGGTAGTGAAAAATCCGGCAGTAAAACTGGCAGCGCAGGACTATTCAGCTGAAAAAATTGCCAATGGAATGAAGCTGGATCTGAAAACTGTGAAAGCCTGGCTTTCAGAAGCAGGAACCAGTCTCAATCACGATCCGGAAGCGATCACATAAATCAAAGCAAAACAGTCTGCCGCAGATTTCGCTCCCTCTATAATTTTAGTGAGTCGGAATGGTTATTCTTTTTAACCATCCGCTCAGGAGGAAAAACGATGTGCACTTCTGTTTTATATGCCAACGAAGGAATCTCCTACTTTGGACGGAACCTCGATTTGCAGTTTGCCATGGGCAACAGCGTAATCGTCACTCCAAGAAACTATGTTTTTAATTTTAAGGAAATTGAACCCATCAAATCCCATGCGGCAATTGTCGGCATGGCTATTGATGCAGGTAACTATCCGCTTTACTTTGAAGCGGTCAATGAATACGGTGTAGGCATTGCCGGCCTGAATTTCTCCGGCTTTGCTCAGTACAATGAAGAAAAAGTTGATGGGAAGGTAAACATCGGTTCTTTTGAGCTGATTCCTTACCTGCTTTCTACAGCCAGGACGCTTGATGACCTGATAAAGATGGCGGAAAACATCAATATCCGGGCGATCAGCTACAGCGACCAGTACCAGGCTTCGCCGCTGCACTGGCTGTGCGCAGATGCCGAAAAGACTATCGTTATTGAGCAGACCGCAACCGGCCTTCATATTTATGACAACCCGCTTAAGGTCCTGACCAACCAGCCGGAATTCCCGTCCCAGTATTACAACTTCTGCAACTACCTGAACCTGACTTCCGACTATCCAGTCAATCGCATCGCTCCAAAGGAAGATGTTGAAGTCTTTGGAACAGGCATGGGCAGCAACGGTCTGCCTGGCGGCTTAAGCTCGGTAGAGCGTTTTGTCCGCGCCGGATTCACTCTGGCCAACTCCAAGTCCAAGGCTACCGATGAAGCCTGCCTGACGCAGTATTTCCATATTATGCAGTCTGTCGCCCAGGCGGATGGATGCGACCAGGTTTCCGACAAGCTGTATGAAATCACGCAGTATTCCAGCGGGGCCAACCTGGAAACGATGGATTTCTACTGGACCACTTACAGCGACCAGCAGATTAACGGCATTCATACCAAGGCTCTTGACCTGGACAAATCGGACCTGATGATTTACCCGGTTTCCGAAAAACAGTCTGTCGCCTGGGTAAACTGATCCGCCCATCCGCTGCACTGAGCAAAGCCCCAATACAGTAATAAACCCATATAAAAAGTGAAGAATAAATTTTCAGATCCCTGTCGGGCGGCCCATCAGCCTGTCAAAGACAGTCCATCTGAAAATCCAAACGGCAGAAAAGCCCTCTGGTGCGGGGCTTTCCTGCCGTTTTATTGTTTCCAGAAAGTTTGCAGAAGCATACAGAGTTTCAAGACAGTCTCCCGGCCGGAATACCTGTCAGACAGGATGCCTGTTAACCAGGATCGCCCTTTATCTTTCAAAGCGAAAGACAAATTGAAAAGGCAGGAAAAAGCCAGAAGAAAACCCGGACAGTTGTCCGGGAATAAAATCCAGAGAGCAAGACCATGACTGGAAGGCCATCAGCCGGATAAAAACGCATCAGAATCGATGGTCTTTACATTCAGGCGTTTTGCTGGGACCAGGTCAGGCGGTAATACGTTCTGGCGGTCAGTTTGTAGATCACAAGATAAATCAGGGCGAAAATGACGAAAGTAGCAATCGTCACAATCAGGAAGACATTCTGGGATCCGGGAGTCATGATAATCAGCATGCGGCTGATCATCGGGAAAGCAAACAGGATATGGATAAAGGCCACAGCCAGCGGCAGAAAGAACATGATCAGCACCTGGTCGTTGATGACCTTGCGCACCTGCTTTTCTTCCAGGCCGACATTTTTAAGAATCTTGAAGCGGCCCTGGTCTTCGATGCCTTCCGAAAGCTGCTTGTAGTACATGATCAGAACAACCGCGATGACAAACAGGATACTCAGGTAAATACCGATAATGAGCAGTCCGGCATACATTGTAAACATCAGTGTTTTTTCATAATTGCGGGCATCGTACCGGAGGGATCCGTTTTCCTTGAGCTGTCCTTCCCGAAGATTTGCGTTAAATTCATCAGCCATCTTCAGCAGCTGCTCGTCTTCCGTAATCTGGGCAGCCTTCTCGCTGTCAAAGCCGATGACATAGCGCAGACCCGGAACAGTCGAGGGCAGATCCGAAAAGCGGATCAGCAAAACCAGGTTCATATCCGGCTGGCGCAGTTCATCAGGAATATCGGTAATATTCTGGGTGATTTCAAGAGGGGCAGCCTGCGGATTTTCACTGTCGTTCAATACTTCTCCAACCAGGTCTTCCTTATTTAAAACGGCAGCCTGGCCGGGATTAAGATTTACTGACTGGCCGCTGATCCGGTTCCAGTCTTCAACATCCAGAACCGTCGTCTCCAGCGGCTGGGTCGGTGAGGATGTGCTGAAGTTTTTGTATCCCATTTTGTAGTAAAACGGGCTGGCCGGGGCATAGCCAGTCTGCTCGGCAGTCTGCAGGACATCGTCATAAACGGCCTGGGCATCCGGAATGGGATTTTCATCATTCATCATGACGGTGATGAGGGCATCCTTTGGATACATCAGCCGGGAGGTGTTATCGACTCCGGCAACCAGGGAAACGGTTGTAGAGAGGGTGACTAAAACCATCGTCGAAAGAATAGCGATGTTGGCCAGAGCAGCGGAGTTCTGCTTCAGCCGGTATTTCAGGGTTGAAACGGTAATGAAGTGGTTGGGCTTGTAGTAAAAAGCCTTGTTTTTCTGCAGAGCCTGAATGATCACGCTTGAGCCAAAGGCAAAAAGCAGGTAGGTTCCGATAATGACCAGGATGACAGCCACAAAAAACAGCATGGACGCCTGTACAGGGTTTTTGGTTGTGATGGCCAGGTAATAGCCGGCTCCTAAAGAGACGATGCCAAGTAAAGCCAGAACCCATCGGTTTTTGATCTTCTGCTCGCCGGCCGATTTCTGGTGGACATTTTCTAACGGACGGACGGTCAGCGTATTCATCCAGGAATAGCCAAGCAAGGCTATATAACAAAGGCCAATCCACCCGGCAACGGTGGCTACGGCATTCATCGAAAGATGGAAGCCAAGGACAGAAGGCATGTTGAAAATCCGGATGACCAGCAGCAAAACCAGCTTTTCAAGCCCGATTCCCAGCAGGATGCCAAGCCCGATGGTCAGCAGGTAAAAAATCAGAAGCTGGTAAAACTGGATGCGAAGCAGATGCTTCTTTTCCATGCCCAGAATGGACAGCAGCCCGTTTTCCTGCCGGCGGCTTTTGGCCCAGACGGAATTGAGGTAAAACAGGAAGATCAGCACGAAAAGCATGAAGATCCAGCTGCCAAGCATCAGGTAGGTGGCCATAATATTGCTCCCGAAAAAGTCGCCGTCAAGCAGCGCGGGGTTCTGAGAAAGGGAAGTGATACTGTAGAGGATGGCGCACATCAGAATGGATCCGCCAAGAAACGGTACCGAAATCCGGTAGCTTTTCTTGATGGACTGAATGGCAAGTTTCAGGTAGACGAAATGATTCATCGCACACCTCCTACGCTCTTTCCTGGCTGGTCATGATGGTCAGGGTATTGGAGATCTGTTCAAAGAACTGTTCCCGGCTCTGATTGCCCCGGTACAGCTGATGGAAAATTACGCCATCGCGGATAAACAGGACCCGGGAAGCATAGCTGGCGGCATTGACCGAGTGCGTGACCATGACGATCGTCTGACCCGCTTTGTTCAGCCGCTCAAACAGTTCCAGAAGCTCGCCCGAGCTTTTGGAATCGAGCGCGCCGGTCGGCTCATCGGCCAGCAGGATTGAAGGATTGGTAATCAGCGCCCGGGCAATGGCCGCGCGCTGTTTCTGGCCGCCGGAAATCTCGTATGGATATTTTTTAAGCAGCGGATCCAGTCCCAGCTTATGGCTGATCGGCTTGAGCTTCTTGACCATTTCGGAATGCTTTTCCTGGTTGAGGACCAGCGGGAGCAGGATGTTGTCCTGCAGGTTAAAAGTATCCAGCAAGGAATAATCCTGAAAGACAAAACCGAGCTGGTTGCGGCGGAAGCTGGAAAGCTTTTTGGCCGGAATCCTGGCGGAATCCTGGCCATTAATCAGGACAGTTCCCTGAGTCGGGGTATCAAGAACGGCAAGAATGTTGAGCAGAGTCGATTTTCCCGATCCGCTCTCGCCCATGATGGCGACAAATTCACCGGGTTCAATACTGAATGAAACATTATGTAAAGCTTCAACGGTTACCGAAGAAAACTTTGATCTGTATATTTTCTGAAGATTGCTCACTTCAAGAACTGGCATAAACAATTCCTCCTTACGACTAGAAGTATAGAAAAAACCATGACATACCTGCCATGGCTTCACCTTACGAAGAGTACTTTATTCTTACAGCTCTGAAAGCAAAAAATGAAAAAATCTATAACAGTTCTAAACATCCGCCACCTGTGCAGGCTGCGCGGCTATAAATACGGAAATCTGGCCTGGAAATTCCGAAAACTCAGTTTAGCGACTGCAGGCATCAGTCACCCTTAACTGCAGATGGTTCAGAAACCGGCCATCCCCTGTTCGGGATCCTGCTCATAAAACCTACTCATAAATATAAGGCGTATCGGGGAAGATGATTCTGGCCAAAACGCCGCCCTGATCGCGGTTGGTCAGAATCAGCTGGCAGCCGAGATTATCACAGATCCTCTTGCAAAGATACAGTCCCAGCCCGCTGGAGGCTGACGTATTTTCATGCCCGTTGCGGCCAGTAAAGCCTTTTTCAAAGATCCGCGGCAGATCTTCCGGAGCAATGCCTACGCCTTCATCTTCAATGGTCAGGGTGTTATCGCAGGTGGCAATGCGGATCATGGAACCGTCGGGTGAATACTTCAGGGCATTGGAAAGAAGCTGTTCAATGACAAACGCGATCCACTTGCGGTCGGTCTGTACCGGATCGCCTTCAAAATCGGTTTCGAGGCGGATACGGCGGCCGATAAAATTCGAAGAATTATCCCGCAAAACCTGTCTTACGACATGTTCCAGCGCGGTCTGGACAATGCGGTAGTCGCTGCCGGAAAGCCGCACATAGGCCATGACCATTCCGACACTCTCGTCGATGCGTTTTTCGCTTTGCCTTATGGCTTCCAGGTTTGGCTCGGGCAGATCCAGCTGCAGGGAAATGACAGAAAGCGGCAGCTTGATCTGGTGGGCCCACAACGAAAAGTAATCCTGCATCTGGGTGTTTTCCTTTTTCAGGTCTGTTTCCAGCTGCTGGGTATGACGGGCGAGCTCTTCCATCTTGGCGGCACACCGCTTCAGATCCTGGGGATATTCCTTGGGATCAAAGGAGTCTGCGTTGAGAAGATGCTTGACCGTATGGAGCCGGCGCAGATAAAACCCCAGATAGATCAGCATGAGGATACTGGTTAAAATCCAGTAAAGGATGACGGGCTCAAAGGAGTACTGATAGGCAAAAAGAAGCAGGCCAAACAGCAGGCCGGACCCGATCCAGGCAGCGACCAGCAGCCAGTTTTGTAAAAACAGATCTTTCAGGTAAATCCAGTATTTGCGCTCCATATCCATCTTCCTTTCTTATTCTCATTGCTCTTATTCTCGCTGCGCCGTATTCATTCCTGTCTGGCAATATTTATTTCCGGATCTTTTATCGATCGTTTATTTTTATTTGATTGTTATTTTTATCGTTATTTTAATCTTATTTGATCATTTTTTTGCTGCTCTGCGGCGGTTCTTGTTCCGCTCCTTTGTCGCTTTTTGAT
>Ash_p2__coassemble_1398_pt1 | contig 20470 bp, 15 predicted proteins | sample Ash_p2__metabat2_high_PE_029 | metagenome-assembled genome bin Ash_p2
AGATTCAGCGGCCGCCTCTGGTTATCTATTATAAATTCCTGCAAAACTCAGATTTCTGAGCTGGCTTTAAAAACGAGCAGGCAAATCGACAAAGAGATGGATCGCCGGGTTCCCAAAGCACTGGAGAAAATCATTGACCGGATGCTTGATGAATTTACAGCGGAGTACTTCGACGATCTGGATGACGATGATCTGGACTGGCTGGATGATGATGATTTGAGTGATGAAGAGCGCTATTTCAACCGCGATCAGAAAAAACTGTTCTGATTCCTGGCAGCAGGCATCTGTTTCCCTTTGCGGAAGCAGATGCTTTTTTTGCGCTTTTGGATGAAAAAAGATCTTTGGTTGATGACAGACTGTCCAAAAAGATAAAATAGAGCGTATGGAAAATTTGAATACATTTGCCAGGAAAGTCCTGATGGAAATCAATCCTGAACCGGAACTGCTCGAGCAGATCCTGCATCCTCATGGCCTGTATGACATTTCGCAAAGCGAAGCGATGACAGATTTTAAAAACCGGCTTTTGCAGGCTAAAGAGAAAGGCGAAAAAATTCTGGTGGCTGGAGATTATGACTGCGACGGAATTATGTCGACCACCATCTTTACCGAAGGATTGAAGGCGTTTGGGCTGGAGACTGGCTTTTATATCCCCGACCGGATCCGCCAGGGATACGGGCTTTCAGCAAAGACCGTCCAGATGGCTTGTGATAAAGGCTATTCCCTGATTATTACGTGCGATAACGGGGTTAAAGCCCAGGAAGCCCTGCAAAAGGCTAAAGAACTGGGTGTGGATGTGATTGTTACCGATCATCATGTACGGCCTGAAAGTGTAGAATGCCAGATACTGGTTCATCCTGACTTGCTGGAAGAGCAGTTTGCCTCGCTTTGCGGGGCCGGGATCGCCTTTGAGTGCATCCGCGCTTTAGGCATCGAGCAGGAGCGTTTTATGATTTATGCGGCTGTTGCTTCCATTGCCGACTGCATGGAAGTATGCGGGCAAACCCGGGAAATCATTCAGCAGGGCCTGGCACTTTTTAACCAGAAGGGGGAAATGCACCTGGATCCGTTTGTGCGAAGCAAGCCGGTGTGCGAGCGGGATATCGCTTTTCAGGTTGCCCCGAAAATCAATGCCATCGGCCGCCTGGCAGACCGGGCTAATGTCAATACGTTTGTCCGCTATATGCAAAGTACCAGGCGCAGTACGATCGAAGACTATGCCCAGAAAGTGTGTGCGATCAATGATCTGCGCAAGCGGCTGTCTGAACAGGTGTACGGCCGGAGCCAGCTGCTCATTCATCCAACCCGCAAAGTTCTTTTGGCTGCGGATGCTTCCTTTCATGAGGGGATCATCGGCCTGGCTGCGGGCAATCTGTGTTCCAATTACTGCAAGCCGGCGATTATCTGCACCAGAAGCGATGAAGGCTATAAAGGCAGCATGCGAGCTCCCAGAGGCTTCCATTGCCTGGACTTTCTTTCCGGCTTTGACGGGTTTGCAGCTATTGGCGGCCATGCCCAGGCAGCCGGGTTTACCATCAAGCCGGACCGCTTTGCAGATTTTGAAACTTATGTCTTCGAGCAGGCTTCCAGCTATAAATGGGAGCTGGAACCCGAACCGGTCATTGAAATTGAGCCATCAGAAATCAATACGGCCAATATCCACGCTCTGGATGCATTGCGGCCTTTTGGCAGCGGCTTTGAGCTGCCCAAATTTGCCGTGAAAAATCCGCCCATTATCAGCAAGTTTGATCTTTCGGGCGGAACGCACCGCAAATTCCAGCTGGCCAACGGCATTGAAGCACTCAACTTCAACCAGTCGGAAACCGATGCCCGGATGGACTATCATGCTATCGACGAAATCATCGGGACGCTTTCACTCTCTTCCTTCCGGGGCAGGCAGCGTGCAGATTTCATTATTGATGAAGTCATCTACAAAGAATAATCGACAAAACAGGAAAGCCTGAAGCACAGATGCCTTGCTTTGGCAGCCAAACTTTAGGACATCCGTCTGGCTTCAGTGACCTTGCCTGTCGCTGGATCTGGTTTTTCCTTGAACCCGGCCAGGTAAGGGCAGAATTGGCTGGAAATGTCTACACCTGAAAGACAGTGACAGACAAAAATCACAAATTTCCGGAGTTTTTTGCAGAAAATCGAACGAAAAAACAGGCCGTGTCTGTCTGATTGAAAACGATTGGTTAAAATAGGACGTACGGGCCCTGAAAAGTGCCTGAAATATGAAACAATATGCCGGGAAATCCCGGCTTTCGCGTTTTGGATACCAGAACGGCGCGCTTCCGGCTTGTTTTAGACGCAAAAGGAAAACACGGGGGGAATAAGCGGCCTGATATCAAATAAGCAGAAAAAACTTGTAACAGCACGATCAACAGATCAAATAGACAAATAGATATGGATCAGCCCACAGGGATGGGCAGGGAGAGAAAAAATGGATCTAAAAACAAAAATTGCAACAATTCCAGATTATCCGAAAGAAGGAATTCTGTTCAGGGATATTACGCCCATTCTTGCTGACCCTGAAGCACTGCGGCAGACAGCCAGAGAAATTGCGCGCTATGCCAAAGAAGTGAATGCCGATGTAATTGTTGCTCCAGAAGCCCGCGGCTTCATGTTTGGCATTCCGGCAGCTCTTGAAGCCAATGTCCCGTTTATTCCAGTGCGCAAGCCGGGCAAGCTGCCAAGAAAAGTCATTGAAGAAACGTATGAACTGGAATATGGAACCGACCGGCTCCAGATGCATGAAGACGATCTGCCAAAAGGCAGCCGCGTTCTGATCGTGGACGACCTTTTAGCAACCGGCGGAACAGTTGAAGCGATTGCCCGCCTGGTCAAGCGGGCTGGAGGCGACGTGGCCGGCTATGCCTTTGTCGTCGAGCTCGATGATCTTAAAGGCCGCGACAAGCTGACCGACGCTCCGGTCATGAGCATGCTCCACTATCAGGGCGAATAAGCAGTCCTGACTGCCAGGTCTTCAGACAGAAAAGCACCGATGTCGAAAACGGCAGACCGGCCTGCGGACAGAGACCATCTGTAAGCGAAAATCCATACAGAAATTACAAAATCACCGGTTATTTTTTTGAAAAAGCAAAAAAATGTTGATTTATCGAAGAAAAAGACAAAATTAATTAAAAAACGAAAGAGCAGACAGAACCTTCTGTCTGCCTCTTTCCTTATGGGAAGGGGTGATCTAAGTGCCGGATAAGAAAAGCGTAACGATGGATCAGTGCATGGATAATATTCGTACCTATATCAAAAAGCCGGAAAACCTGGAACTGATCGAAAAAGCCTGGGCATTTGCCCAGAAAGCACACGAAGGCCAGTACCGTAAATCCGGAGAGCCCTATACCATCCACATCATTCAGGTGGCCAATATCCTGGCTGGCCTGCATTGCTCCCCTAAGACGATTGCGGCTGGCCTGCTGCATGATACGCTGGAAGACTGCGATTGGGTGACGTATGAGCTGCTCGAAGAACAGTTTTCAAAGGAAATCGCCGACCTGGTAGAGGCTGTTACCAAAGTCGGCAAGATTAACCGTGAATTCAAGGATGAAAAGGAGTACCAGGCCAGCAATCACCGCAAGATCTTTATTGCGATGGCCAAGGATATCCGGGTTATCCTGATCAAGCTGGCTGACCGGCTCCACAATATGCGGACGCTCGAATACCAGCCGGAACACAAGCAGCAGCGCATTGCCAGGGAAACCTTGCAGGTTTATGCGCCGATTGCACACCGCTTAGGTATTTCCAAAGTGAAAAACGAGCTGGAAGATCTCTCGTTCAAGTACCTGTATCCGAAGGAATACCAGACAATCAAGGCGATGGTGGCCGAGCGGGAAACCGAGCGCAATGCCCAGGTCACGGAAATGATCACCGACATCGAGTACATCCTCAACGAATACCATATCCCATACCGGATTTTTGGCCGTTCGAAGCATTTTTACTCGATCTATAAAAAGATGATGACCAAGCACAAGCGCTTCGAGGAAATCCTGGACCTGCAGGCGATCCGGATTGTGACGGATTCGATCGTGCACTGCTATGAAGTGCTCGGCTATATTCATGCGACCTATATGCCGATTCCGGGACGCTTCAAGGACTATATCGCGATGCCCAAAAGCAACATGTATCAGTCTTTGCATACGACAGTTGTCTCGCCCTCGACCGGCAATATCTTTGAAATCCAGATCCGGACAGAGGAGATGGACTCCATTGCCGAAAAAGGTGTGGCGGCCCACTGGCTGTATAAGGAAAACGGCCAGATGGTTTCGGAAGAAAGCTCCATGAAGGAAATGGAGGACAAGCTTTCCTGGTTCCGCGATTTCTCCATTATCACCGATGAAGACTCGGACGATCCGCTTGAATACATGACCACCGTCCAGAAGGATATTTTTGAGGCCAATGTCTACTGCTTCACGCCGCGGGGCAAGGTGATTTCGCTGCCCTCTGGTTCAACACCGATCGACTTTGCGTACCGGGTTCATACCGAAGTTGGCAACCACACGGTTGGCGCGGTCGTTAATGGCGCGATTGTCCCGCTCAATACACCGCTGAAAACCGGCGATGTCGTCAAGATCATGACGAGCAAAACATCGGCCGGGCCAAGCTCCGACTGGATCAAGATCGTCAAGTCGGCGCATGCCCGCAACAAGATCCGCTCTTTCTTCCAGAAGCAGGATGCCAAAGAGAAAAAAGAGCTGGTGCGGGAAGGGCAGCAGATGCTCGAAACCGACCTGAAAAAAGCAGGTCTCGATGCCGACCTGGTGCGCCATTCCAAGAAACTCGAATCCATCCTCCAGTCGCTCTCCTTCCGGAGCCTGGATGACCTGTTTGCCTCAATTGCTTCCAAGCGGGTTCCAACCGCAGTCGTCATTGAACGGCTCAATACGGCCAAGGCGGCAGCGGATGACAATGAGGAAATCCTCAAGATTTTTGCCCGCAATGAAGGCAAGTACAAGCCTTCGGCCTGCGGCGTCGTTGTCCCGGGCATTGACACGATCCAGGTATCGCTTTCGCCCTGCTGTGCACCGATTCCCGGTGATGAAATTGTCGGCTATGTATCCAAAGGCAAGGGCGTCAAGGTCCATCGCAAGGACTGTCCCAATATCGCCAAGGAGCAGAAGCGCCTCATCCCGGTCTACTGGTCGGATGAGCTGGAAGACAAGACGTACAGCGTCCATCTGCAGATCGAATCGGAAGACCGCAATTACCTGCTTTCTGATCTGGTGACGGTATTCCAGCAAAACGGGTCGTCCATCAAGTCGATCAATTCCACGGTGGATAATGAATCGCTGACGGCAACGACCAAGATTGAAATCGGCATCAAGAACGCGGAACAGTTAGAGCGGCTGATTGCCAACCTGAAAAAAGTCCGCTCAGTTCTTACTGTCAGCCGGACGGTTCTTTAAGCTGGCCAGACCGGGCTGACAGCTGGTCCTTCCTGGTCAGGCAGGATCGAAACTTTTGATCAGACACTGGACCTTTCTGGCCTTCACCCTTTGGCATTTGCCAGGGAGCTGCCGGCAGAAGGGTCCTCTTTGTTTTTCTGACAGCTTTTCTTCCTTTTCTGCCCGCTTTTCCTGATGCTCTTGATGATCTGGATGGCAGGACAGAGAATATCCGGTTTGACTTATTTTAAATCGCGCTGATGAATAACTTGTAAATTGATAAGCTCGTCGGATAATTTGGCGATTATCGATAAGACGATGCAATTGGTCCGATGAATAAACAGTGCTGAAATATGGGCAAAAAATGTATATCCTGGCGAATGATTATGGCAGATATCCCAGAATAAATTGATGGAAATACCCGACTCATGCATAATGGGAAAAAGCGCTTTCTCGAATTGGAAAAGCACTGTTTCGGCAGAAGATCCCTGAAACAGAGCCTTATGGTCAGACTGCAGGACCAGACCGGCCCGAAATTGGGGTGGATATTTCGGCAAAGAAAGGAAATGCAGGCTCTGGCTGTTCACAGCTTCAGGCAGGCGGAAAAAGGAATCTGGAAGCCGTATTTTAGAACTGGCCAATTTCTGGAAAGCAGCTGGACAAGAACTGAAAACGGAAAAGGAAAGAAACCATGAAATCCCTCAGAACACTGAAACGGCTTGGCGCAGCCGCTCTTTGCGCCCTGATGATCGCCGGCTGTTCCAGCCAGCCAAAGGAAGCAAAGACATCCTGCAGCGCCGATATCGATGGCATGCAGATGAATTTTACCCTGACGGCTCCTGATGAAAATGCCGAAGTTTCCGCGATTGACTTCGACTTCAAGCTCCCTTATTCGGCCATCCGCGAAAGAGCGGGTGAACAGGCAGCCGGCCTGTCGGATTCCCAGGTCAAGTCGCTCATTGAAAGCCAGGAAGATACCTACAAATCCCTGATCGCATCCATCCTGGGCATTGATGCCGAAAACATCACTTCCAAGTTCAATGATGACAGCATGGACATGTCCATTACCCTCAACGACATGGAAAAACTGCGCAGCTTCTTTGGCATCGATGAAAACGAGGATATGACCTATAAAACCCTCGTGGACGATGCTAAAAAAACGGACGGCATGACCTGCGACTAGAGGACCCAAAAACAGATCAATGATCTGGCTGCATTGTCGAAGTGCTTCGGCAATGCGGCTTTTTTCATGCACGGACAAGGGCAAAGGTATCCGGGTCGGATGAGAGGACGCCATAGAATAGGTGAGAGGTGGATACTATGCAAACATCTTCACAGCTTAAAAAAGAAATTCTCAGACTCAATGGCCGGGGCTATCCGGCTTACCGGGATCTGAAAGGCCAGTGGGACTTTGGCGACTATGTCCTGTCCATTGACCATGTCCAGTCCGACCCGTTCGCTTCGCCAAGCGATTTATCTATTCATATTGAAGATCCGGGCTTTCCAGCCCATTTATACGAAAACAAGCCCTGCCGCATTGCTCTGCAGGATACGCTGCTGGCCATGTTTGGCCAGGCCCTCAAAAACCGGGACAGGAAGAAATCCGGTTCCGGAAAAAGCGGCCAGGTTTCCTGCGCCAGGACGGCCCAGGAAATCCTGGAGCGCTCGGCCTGCACGATCAATCCCCAGACCGGTTCGCTGGTTTTCCGGTTCAATGCCGGCTTTCCAGCCAGAGGACGCACGATCCTGGCGGCCAGGCTGGTGGACATCCTTTTTGACCAGCTGCCGGAGCTGGTCAGGCACAATCTGATTTACTCCGGCATGAATGCCAGCCAAAAAGAAAAGCTGCAAAAAGCGTATGAGCTGTCCATGGACCAGCAGGAAATCCGCAGGCAGCTGGAAGCGCGCCATCTGGCAGCTTTCGTTGCCGATGGCTCAATTTTGCCAAGGGAAAGCGGAGCCAGCGACAGGCCGATGAAAAATGCCGTTCCGTTTGTTTCGACAAAGGAAAACGAGGTGTTCCTGAATTTGCCTTATACCGGCAAAATCCGGGGCATGGGCATTCCGGAAGGAATTACGCTGATTGTCGGGGGCGGCTACCATGGCAAGTCGACACTGCTTAACGCTTTGGAAATGGGTGTCTACGACCATATCGATCAGGATGGCCGTGAGTTTGTCATTACCCGCAATGACGCCGCCAAGATCCGTTCGGAAGATGGCCGCTGCGTCCATACCGAAGACATTTCCTCATTTATCCAGAGCCTGCCCGGCGGCAAGTCGACCACGGATTTTGTCAGCGAAGATGCCTCTGGTTCGACCAGCCAGGCGGCCAACGTTATTGAAGCGCTGGAATCGGGAAGCCGGACGCTTCTGATTGATGAAGATACCTCGGCAACCAACTTCATGATTCGCGACGAGCTGATGAGCGAAGTGGTCGCTCCCAATGAAGAACCGATTATTCCATACATTGAGCGAATCAGGGATCTGGCTGACCATGGCATCAGCACAATTCTTGTAGCCGGCAGCTCCGGCATGTATTTTGACAAAGCTGACCAGATCATCCAGATGAAAGACTACCAGCCCCATAACATCACCAGCTTTGCCAAGGAAAAGGCCAGAGCCTTCCGCTCTGGAAATACAGCCCAGTATCCGCAATTCAGGATGGCCCCAGAGCGGATTGTTGAAAAGAACGCCCTCTTTTTCCAGGACAAAATCAAGGTCAAGACCAATAATCTCGATACGCTTTCCATTGCCAGGGAACCCATTGATATACGGGCTTTGGAACAGCTGGTCGATTCCCAGCAAAGCGCAGCGATTGGCAAGATGATCCTTTTTGCCCAGAAAAACCTGGTGGATGGCAAAAAGACGACCGGCCAGATTGCCGATGAAATTGAAGCGGCAGCTGACCTGAACGGTCTTTCCTTCTTTGGCAAGGGCAGCCTGGCAAGACCCCGCCGACAGGAACTGCTGGGTGCTCTCAACCGCCTGCGCTCCCAGACCTATCGCCTGCAAAAACAGGAAGCAAAGGCCTGATGCCAAATCCCGATCAAAACGCGGACAGGCAAAAAAAGCGAAGCTGCAAAGAAACAAAGAAGCAAAACGGACAGTTTACCGGCAGAGACTTGGAAGACTGTCCGTTTTTGTCGATCTGCTCCATAAATACAGGCACATCCATAAAGGAAATCCGAAAAACTGCGGATCCTTTTCGAAGCAGCCGGCCAGATGGGCTGGCCACGTCAAGTCTCCTGGTTTAAGACAATCCGCTGATTCTGAACAGGATCGTTGGATCCGGCCATAAATTCAGCCTGGTATTTGGCTGCCGGACAAAAGCCGGATATCCTGACAGAGAAAAAGAAAAAAGGAGGACCTGCTATATGGAAACCAGAAAACAAAGAGCGGATTCTGACTTTTGACTGCTACGGAACCTTGCTGGATACAAAACCTTTGTACGCGCTCATTGAAAACACGGCACGAAAGGCAAACCTGGATGGGGATCTGGCCCTCAGGATCTTTTCACAATGGGAGGATCGGGTGATGTATGGCCAGTCCTTTCTGCCTTATGACCAGCTGCTTTTGCGGGTGCTTCAATGGTGTGACTGGCAGCTGGAAACGGATGTCTTTACCACCCTGTATCCCGAAGTCCTGGCTGTTCATGAAAACTTCCAGCCGTTTGATGATGTCATTCCAGCCCTGAAAGCTTTTAAAGAAAAGGGGTGGAAAATCGGACTGATGTCCAATACAACAGAAAAGCTTATGGCTGTTCATCGAAAAGCCCTGGCCGATCTGGCCGACCTGTGGCTTTGTGCCGAGGATACACAATGCTACAAGCCGGACCTTCACTTTTTCCAGCAGGCCCAGTCCCGCTGGAATCTGGCCGATGCCATTCATTTGCACATTGCCAAAGGATACTGGTGGGACATGATTCCTGCGGCATCCATGAACTGGCATCGCATCTGGGTCAACCGCGAGCAGCAGCCGCTGAATTCTTCCCAGCCGCAGCCCGATCTTTGTGTGTTAAGCCTGAATGAACTGGCCGATACGGATCTGACTGGCGTTTTTGAAGACGAAACAGGACATCCTCTGGATTCATTCACGACAATACAGGCGCAGCGTAATTACCGGGACCATGGTTTCTGATTGTGAACAGATCTTTTGCCGGCCGGAATTCAGAATAGACAGACCCTATTGACTGTCTGGACCGGAAACCGGTACACAAAAAGAGCCCTCGATCGAGGACTCTATAGAATGAACCAATCTGGCTGAAAGCCAGCTTTTGATTTTTATTCCCGCTTATACGGGCTTTTATAAAAAGATGGATCAGCTGCCGTGATCATAGAGATTGAAATGCAGGTCAAAGCCCAGAAGGTAGAGTACGCTGTCCTGCTTCAGGGCAACCAGGCGGTCTTTGGACTTGTTGAAGCGAAAGACCATGACCTGTTCAATGGTCTGCGCAATTGAATCCGGAATGCCATCCATTATGGCCGGAGTCATCTGGACCAGCGGCATTTCTTCCCAGCCGCCATTATACTTGTCACGCCGTTTAGTATAGGACCAGGGGTTCCTGGACACGGTTTCAAGAAACTCAAACAGAGATTCGAGAATCGCGGCATCATTGCCTTTCATTTTATGCAGGGCCTTGAGGTTGTAATGGGCATCTTCCGTCATCCAGGCCAGCGAAAAAGCGATATGTGTTTCCGGCGTTTCATTCGGGGCTGGATGAGGATGGTCATTGCCCAGACTGGAAATAGCCTGCTCAGCGGCTTCGATCGATTCTGCTCCTGTACTTTGGACAGAATCGTTTGAATTTTGGCCAGAATCTGGGGCTTTTGGATCCGGAGTATCGGGACTTTTGTCAGGGGATGGACTTTTCTGGTCTGCCAGGCTGGCTGCCGGTAAATCAAAAGCTGGTTCTTTGGCTTCCTGCTTGCCTGTATGAGAAGTATGGACCAGATGGGACGGGTGGTGCAGTGTGCGATGGGACATAACAATGCTCCTTTTGTTTTGCGGCGACAGCCAGATGATGAGCTGGTGATCTGCCCTGCCTGCTCATGCGCTGCCAGGCCTTTTTTGGAGAAGGACAGAGACCAGAAGATGGAAACAGCTAATTTCTGGGCTGGTCAAGTTTCTTCTGGATCTCGATTGTGCAGTACTGGATGCGTGAAGCGATTTCACGCAAAAATTTTTTCCATGTAAAATCCGGACAGCCAATGACGGCATAATCCGAAAAGAAGTTTCTGGTAATGGCACTGGCCCGGCGGGCATGGAGCGAGCCGGTGATGACTTCCACCGGGACATCGCCGATGAGATCCCGGGTAAATTTGAGGTTCTCCCACGTGTTGCGGGCTTTTTCTTCTTTAAGGATGGGCAGCTCTGGTTCAAGGCTGTGGATCAGGTCGGCCATGACCTGTGCTTCCACAAACTGGTTTTTCACGGCGGAGCCAGAGATAACCAGCGTTTCATAATCGCCTCTGCGCCAGGCTTCGATGGCCAGTTCGCACCGGCCAAGCTGGGCTCTTGAAGGCAGGCCGTCATCATGGGCTGCACAGCCTAAAAGCAGGCCATAAGGATAGCGGCTGCTTTTGCGTTTTCTTACAGGCGGCAGATATGTTTCATACAGGGCAATCAGGCCCAGAAGGCTGGCTGCCCCTGCCATCCAGGCCAGATGCCGGCCGGCTGTCCATTTCCTTTTTCTTTCTTTTAATCGTTTCATGAATTCTCTTTTTCCTTATGTCAGCTATTTATCGTGTTTTTTGTGTCAGGCTACTTATCGTGCTGTTTGCGGGTATCTTATTCCGGCTGCTCCACCTCATCATGGCCTGCCTCATCTGGCCTGGTGGCGGCTTTGATGCCGGAAGGATCTCTTTCGATCACTACTTTCCAGGCGTACTCTTTCTGGCCAACCAGGGAATAGAGGCGGCTGGCCTTGAGCTCCCAGTTTTGCAGATAGCCGGGAAGCTCGCGAAAGCGGGTGGCGATGGGTGTGCCTTTGGGCAGGGACTTGAGCCATTTCTGGCCGGCTGGATTGAAGCCGAGCACCTGGATCTGGAAAAAAGAATCGTGCTTTTTCATCTCTTTTTTAGGGATCTGGAGCAGGATCATCATGCAGGTTCGCTGAATGCGGGCTTTTGAATACGTCTTGCTTATCGTGCAGGCCAGAAAATCCTGCCACCTGGTACAGGTTCTGGCAGCCTGGATCAGGCGGTTTTCAATGCCTTCATCAACCAGGAACAGCGACGCCAGCCATTTTGGATCGCTTTCGAGCAGTATATAGCGGATAAGCGGATAGTAGTTTTCAAGGCGCTGCTCTTTTTCAAAAAGATGATCCTCTTCCTGGAAGACTCCGTTAAAATAGTCGATGCGGGTCTGGGTAGCAGACTTGAGCGACTGGTCCCGCAAAATGGGATGACATTCTATGCCAAATTCACGGGCATAGCGGATATACTGCATGGCCAGGATATCATTGGGCCTGGCCACCAGGACCTGGCGGGCTGCATTGCGCGCCTGGCTGGTTGCTGGATTGGCTTTTAAAGTACTGACCTGCCGGGAATTTTCTTCCAGCAAAGCCAGATCAGCCGATTCGCTGCCAAAACAAAGCAGGTTTACCTGGGCGGTTTTTAAAGCCTCGATCGAATAGAGGGCAAAATAGTCGGCGCTTTGCATCGTATAGGGAACCGGCAGGGCGATGACCAGGTCGGCCCCGGCCTGCAAAGCCAGGCGGGTTCTTGTCTCCACACTTTCCAGGCAGGGCAAGCCCCGGCTGGAAAACCAGGTTGACATGATGACAATCAGCACATCCGGCTTGACAGTCTGGCGAATTTTTTCCAGCAGAAACCGGTGTCCCTGGTGCATCGGGTTAAATTCTGCGATAACTCCTGTGGCTTTCATAACTCCAGTGTATCCTTTATTCCTTTATGATGGCTTCAGGACGACTTTTCCACACCCTGGCCCAAAGTCGGAAAACCGGATGGCCGCGTATAAAGGGCGGCTAGGGCAAGAGTCGTCCTGTAATCCGACTGTGAGCCATTCACTGTAAAATAAGCGTATAGAAAGAAGGCATTTGAATGAAAAGAAATACATTTAAAGCGGCCTCGGCCCTGATGGCTATGGCCCTCCTTTTTGCCGGCTGCTCTTCGCCGGCCTCCAGCTCTTCAAAAAGCTCGTCTTCAGCCAGCCAGAGTGAAGCATCAAGCGCGCTGGCCAGCACGGAAGATTCTTCGACCAAAACATCCGGCATTACGGAAAAGCAGACCAAGTCTGAACCGGGCGGCAAGCAGTACCAGGCAACCATCAAGATTGCCGGCTATGATGAACCGATTGTCTTTACCATGGATGAAGGAATTGCCCCGGAAACCGTCCAGAACTTTGTGGACCTGGCAAGCTCCGGCTTTTATGATGGCCTGACCCTCCATAGAATTATGGAAGGCTTCATGATCCAGGGCGGCGATCCAAAGGGCAATGGCACCGGCGGCAGTTCGCACCAGATTGAGGGTGAGTTTGCTTCCAATGGTTTTGACAACAGCCTCAAGCACGTGCGCGGCACTGTCTCCATGGCCCGCAGCTCCGATCCAAACTCCGCCAGCAGCCAGTTCTTTATCGTTCAGGAAGACACCTCAAGCCTTGATGGCGAATACGCAGCTTTTGGGACAGTAACTTCCGGCATGGATGTCGTTGACCAGATTGCTGCCAGCGCCAAGCCGACCGACAACAACGGCACGATTGAAAAGGATCAGCAGCCGGTTATTGAGTCCATTACGGTAACAGAAACCAACTAGCCGCATGAGCCATTCTTCTTTTGACAGAAATTTGACTTGCTTCCGGTGCGATCAGCCCAAAGACCGGCCAAAAAGATCGAATCTGGATTCATGATCCATGAATCTGGTTCAAAAAGTCTGGACAGAAAGCTGTTCGACCTGAACAGAGGCCCTGACCTTTCGCTGGTTCTCGCGGTTTGCAAAACTGCTTTTCTGGCAGAGTTTACAGATTGCAAAACGGGTCAAAGAGCAAAAATCGAAGGCTGCCCAGGCAAAAATAACGGCCTGCAAGGTGTACAAACCGGGATGGCATAAAGAAGACAAGTGGTTTCAATGGATGAGATTTTTGAAAAAAACAGGATAGAGTGGGGAGAAAAGAGCCATAGATAAAGCAGAAAACGAATATATTGATGGAAGTTGGCCAATTGGCGATCTCTGTTTGACTTTTCTTTATGGTCTCCCTATAATATCAAATGCTACATGAGGTGAATATCGTGAAGTTTCGAAGAAGCGATTTTCTGGCTGCTCCGGAATCGTCCATCCATGTGGATCTGGAGTTTTCCGATCCTACTGGCGAGCGATTTGTAAATACTCCTGTAAAAGCTCTGCCGGAATGTCATATTGAAGGAACCCTTCATTTTGACGGCAAGAGCCGGGTAGTCAGCAGCCTTCAGTATACAGGCACAATGACGGTGGAAGATTCCATTACCGGTGAAGACCTGGATGTGGAATTCGAAACCGAATCGGAAAAGGAATACTCCTTTGATCCGGTTGAGCCTGAAGATGACGAAGAAATCATCCGGGTGTATCGTGATACCCTGGATCTTAGCGATGAGGCGCAAGAAGCCATAGTCTATGAAGCACCCATGAGCGTTACTCGTTTAGCCCGCGAAGACTATCCGCAAGGGGAAGGCTGGACGCTGACTTCCGACCAGGATCCGCAAATGGATAAAAAGGAAGAAGATCCGCGCTGGGCGAAACTGAAAGAAATTCAATTCGAGGAAAACTAGGAGGTGCACAATGGCTGTACAGCAGAGAAGAGGTTCCAAACACCGCAAGGCTAAAAGAAGAACCCATTACAAACTGACAAAACCTGCAATCGTTAAATGCCCGCACTGCGGCGAATACAAGCTTTCCCACAAAGTTTGCCCGTCCTGCGGTATGTACAAGGACAGACAGGTTCTGGACGTAAACAACGCTGAATAATTCCAGCGCACAGGCAGAGCAAAGCTCTGCTTTTTTTGTGCCTGCATCGCCTTTTGATCTCTATGCCTGTTTCTGTTTTTTACACAACATGACGACTTGTAGAGCAGTTTTCAGGACTGGCCAAATGCAAAGGCATCAGCGGATAGAAAACCTGGAAACAGCCAGGAGAAGGATCGATCGGCCCGCCAGTCCGGCTTCTGCCGGTCCTTGTTGAATTTGGCAGGCAGTAAGAGAGCGGGCAGCCGGATGTGATCTGAATTTAAAATTATTTTGATTTGGTCTTTGTAAAATATAACGAAAGATCACAAAATCTTCCCGAAAAAGTCCAAATTGTTACTGGAATGCCTTTCAGCCTTGATGGACAAAAAGGGCCGATGTGTTATTATTGTTATGCTTTATTTATGGAAGGACAGAGAAACAATGGAAGCTTTATGGATTTCTCTGGCCGGGATAATCGGTGTTGCTTTAGGGGTACTTGCGATGGTTGCGTATTCCCGGGCAGGACTGAACAAAAATCAGCAGCAGGCACAGCAGATTTTAAGCAAAGCACAGAGCGATGCGGAAGCTAAAATGAAACAGGCAGTGCTGGATGGAAAAACTCAGGTACACGATCTGAAAGTGGAAGCTGAAAAGGAAATCAAGGAACGTCGCCAGGAAGTCATGGATCTTGAAAACAAGCTCCTGCGCCGGGAGGACAGCCTGAATTTCCGGGATGAAGCCCTCAACCAGAAGGAAAGAGAAGTCTCGAATCAGATGAAAAAGGTCAATGACCGTCTGGCCGGACTGGAAGAGAAGGACAAGCAGCTCCAGATGGAAATCGATCGCCAGATTGAGGTGCTCGAGGGCGTAGCCCGTATGACCAGCCAGGAGGCGAAGGACGAACTCTTCTCCCTTGTTGAAAAGCAGATGGAACATGAAACCATGGCTTATATCAAGGAGCAGGAAGACAATGCCAGGTCCAGTGCCGCCCGTAAGGCGCAGGAGATTATTGCACTTTCCATCGAGCGCATGGCCCAGCAGGAAACTATGGACCGGACGGTTTCTGTCGTCAGCATTCCTGGCGAAGAAATGAAGGGCCGGATCATTGGACGTGAAGGTCGCAACATCCGTGCTTTTGAACAGGCGACAGGCGTCGAGCTCAATATCGACGACACGCCGGATCTGATTACCATCACCTGCTTTAACCCGATTCGCCGCGAAGTGGCCAGACTCGCCCTGGAATACCTGATCCGGGACGGCCGCATTCAGCCAGGACGGATCAAGGAAGTTGTCAAGAAATTCCAGCATGAAGTCGAAGCCGAAATTATCAAGGCCGGCGAGGAAACTGTATTCAAGCTTGGTATCGGCCGGATTGACCGCGAGATCGTCCGTCTGATCGGTACGCTGAAATACCGCTTCTCCTATGGCCAGAACGCGCTTCAGCACTCCATCGAGGTGGCTCTCATTGCCGGAACTATGGCTGCTGAATTAGGACTCAACCAGCACATGGCAAAACGTGCCGGACTTCTGCACGATATCGGCAAGGCGCTCACTATCGACCAGCAGGAAGGCAGCCATGTTGACCTGGGCTACAAGTTCTGTAAAAAACACGGTGAAAAGGATATTGTCCTCAATGCGATTGCTGCCCATCATGGCGATGTCGAGGCTAAATACCTGACCACCCACCTTGTAATTGCAGCGGATACCATTTCAGCTGCACGGCCTGGCGCCCGCAAGGAATCGGCCCAGGCTTATGTGGAAAGACTTGAAAATCTGGAAAAAATTGCCAATGCGTTTGACGGTGTCAGCCAGGCCTATGCGATTCAGGCCGGCCGTGAAATCCGCATCATGGTTGTTCCAGAACAGGTTAACGATACAGCCTGTGTGAAGATGGCAAGAGCCATTCGTGACAAAATTGAATCTGAACTGACCTATCCCGGACAGATTAAAGTGAATGTCATTCGCGAAGTCCGCGCTCAGGAAATAGCGAAATAAACAAACGAATAAATTACAAAAACCGCCTCTGGCGGTTTTTTTAAATGCCATCCTTTCATTATTGCCGGTTCTTTCCGGCAGGCTCTCTTTCATGACAAAGCCAAAAAGCAGAAATATTAAGCCGGATAGCCCGGTTTCGCTTTGATAGAAGTCTTTGCCATAATAAACACAAAGCCGGGCAGTGAAAATGCTAGAATATAGATTCTGCCATAAGACAAAGCTGTGGCAGATTTTCAGGCAAACCCGTTTTACTCCATTTGGGCTGTCTGGATGGGTGTCCTGCCTGTCATCCGCCAGGATCCTGATGGACATTGCTCAAAGGGCTGGAATCATCAGCACCATAAAAATACCGGAAGCATGTGCTAGCCGGCAAAGCAAAACTGAACCGGAAATCAATCCATAAAACGAAGCTGTCTCAGGAACTCAAGAGAAAACAGGATAAATAAGACAAATAAGACAAATAAGACAAAAGTCCAGGATTGATCCAGGATCGATCCTGAACCGTATATGATCAGTCAAATCCCTTTTTGATGGATGAGATGGATGAAAGGAGAGATGTGAGAAGTATGAAGATCAAGGAAAACTGGCATCTGCCAGATCATAAACAGGCCGCAAAGCGGACAAAAGAGGAAGTGGAAACCGTCAGCGGACTGGATATTACTGAAAACCAGAAACAGCTGGGCAAAAACCAGAAATACTACATTTCCACGTACGGATGCCAGGCCAATGAGCGCGATTCTGAAAACCTGGCCGGGATTCTGGAAGCCTGCGGCTATGTACCGGCCGATACGGCTGACCAGGCCGATATTATCTTAATGAATACGTGCGGCATCCGTGAAAATGCGGCCAACAACGTTTTAGGAGAAGTCGGGATGTGCAAGAAGCTTTTCAGGAAAAGACCTGACCTCATTATTGGGGTTTGCGGCTGCATGGCCCAGGAAGAAGGCTTCTCGAAAACTTTGCTGGAAAGCTATCCCTGGGTTCATTTGCTGTTTGGAACCCATAATATTGCCCAGCTGCCTTCCTATATTGAACGGGCCCAGAATGGCGAAAAAGTTGTTGAAGTCTATTCGCGCCAGGGCGAAATCTATGAAGATTTGCCGGAGCATCGCAAAGGGAAGCATAAAGCCTGGGTCAACATCATGTATGGCTGCGACAAGTTCTGTACTTATTGCATTGTCCCTTATACCCGCGGCAAGCAAAGAAGCCGCCAGGCCCAGGATATCCTCAATGAAGTGAAGATCCTGAAAAAACTTGGCTACAAAGAAATCACTTTGCTTGGCCAGAATGTCAACGCTTATGGCAAGGACCTGGCCGATGGCTGGGAATTTTCCAAGCTTCTTGAAGAGTGTGCCAAGCTTGGGATTGAACGCATCCGCTTTATGACCAGCCACCCGTGGGATTTTACCCAGGAAATGATCGACGTGATTGCCAGATATGACAATATTATGCCCGCTGTCCATCTGCCGCTGCAAAGCGGCGATGATGAAATCCTGCGCCGCATGGGCCGCCGCTATACGAGCGGGCAGTACCTGGATTTGTTCAACCGGATTCGTCAGGCCATTCCGGGGGTAACCGTTTCGACCGATATCATTGTCGGCTTTCCGGAAGAGAGCGATGAAGCCTTTGAGCATACGATGGATGTCGTACGCCAGTGCCGTTTCGACAATGCTTATACCTTTATTTATTCCCCAAGACCTGGAACGCCAGCAGCAAAAATGGAAGACTCCATTGACCTGCAAACCAAAAAGGAAAGACTGTACCGGCTCAATGAGCTCTGGAACTCCCTGGCCAGGGAGAACCACCAGAAACTGGTTGGCACAATCGTCAATGTCCTGGTCGATGGCCCAAGCAAGAAGAATCCGGCCGTCTTTACCGGTTATTCGGATACCTCTATTCCCGTCAACTTTACCGGCCAAAACATTGAAGAAGGACAGATTGTCCCGGTTTTGATTACCGAAGCCAGAACCTTCTCCCTCAATGGCCAGGCCGTTGAAAACGACCAATAAGCCCACTGAGTTCATTCATCGTCCATAAAGGATGGAACCGGCCAAAGAGCCGGTCAATGGTATACTGATACTGATTAAAAACGGAGGAATTATGCCAAAGAACGAATCATTGAAGAAAGATGAAGTCGTCAGACTGTTTGCCCTTGGCGGACTGGATGAAGATGGCAAGAACATGCTTGTCATCGAAATTGACGGCGATATCTATATCGTAGAATCCGGAATGAAATTCCCCGATTATAAAGGCGCTTTAGGCGTTGAATACATCATTCCGGACATCTCCTACCTGAAAGAACACGAAGATAAAATCAAGGGCGTGCTGATTACCCATGGCCATGACGATGTCATGGGCGCGCTTCCTCATCTGCTTAAGGAAATCAAGACGGATGTCTACGTTTCCCCCTTTACCGCAAATATTGTTTCCGACATCCTGAAAAAGAATCATATTGCCGGAAGCAAGCTGAAAATTGTCCGCCACAAGGAAACAAAACGGATTGGCGGCCGGCCGGTTGTCTTTTTTCCGGTAACCCATTCCATTCCCCAGACTTACGGCTTTGGAATCTGGACCAGCCATGGCTATATCGTCTATTCCGGCGAGTTCATCACCGATTATGATGATATCAATGAAGTTTACCAGGGCGATTACTCCTTTGCCTCCAAATTCAAGAGCGAAGGCGTCATGATTTTGCTGCAGGATTCCAAGAGTGCTGACCGCTCCTTGCATACCGCACCAGGACATCGGGTCACCCCGCATTTTGAAAAAGTGCTCTCCGATTATGAGCACAGCCGTATTTTTGTGGAGATTTACACCCAGTCTGTATACCGGATCCAGGAGATTATCGAATGCTGCATTGAGCATCGCCGCAAAATCTGCTTTTACAATAAGGAACTGCAGATCCTGGTTGCCGGCCTGGAAAGCATCACCAACGAAGTTCCGCCTGAACTGGTTGTTCCGGCTTCCAAGATTAACAAGCTGGATGATGTCGTTGTCATCATTTCCGGCCAGGGCCGCGCCTTGTTCCAGCTGATGAGCAACATCACCAACAATGAAGTTTCCGACATCGATATCCGCGAAAACGATGTTTTCGTTGTTGCGACTCCGCTTGTTCCAGGCGTTGAAAAAGACTTCAAAGCCATGGAAAACGATATCTTCAAGCGCGAAGGAACAATTATCAAGATCGACAAGGATGTCAAGGGCATGCATCCATCCAGGGAAGATCTGAAGATGATGATCTTCATGACCGATCCGAAATACTACATCCCGATCAAGGGCGAATACCGCATGCTTTGTGCCAACGCCATGCTGGCCGAAGAGATGAGCATTCCGCCAGAAAACATCATCATCCTCGATAACGGAGAAATCGTCACTTTTATCGATGGCGAGCTTCAGCCCAAGCGTGAAACCCTCGAGCTGCACGATGCCATGATTGATGGCTCCGCTGACTGGGATATGGCCGGCGTTGTCTTGAAAGACCGGGAAATTCTCTCAACGGATGGCGTCATGATTCTGGCCATCGGCCTGGATTTCAAGACCAAGAAAATCATCAACGGACCCGATATCCAGACACGAGGGTTGGTTTACGTGCGCGATGCTGAATATCTGACGCGTGAAGTGACCAAGATCATGGAAGATACAATCAAGGAAATGGTTGAATCTGGCAAATATGACAATATGGAATGCCGCAACCTCATCCGCGATAAGGTTTCCCGCTATGTCTTCAAGCAGACTGCCAAACGACCGATGGTTTTGCCGGTCATTCTGGAGCTCAACGAAAAGCAATAGCAATCCCGCCTCTCATCATCAACGATAGCAGATTCCAAGCCACCAGCTTCTGCCATCTATTTACCAATATAAACACCAGGGTACTGTCCAGTATGAATGCCAGACAGTACCTTTTCTTATTGCAGACTTTGAACTTATCTCAACCGTTTTGCCATATGCCCCCAAGGCTTAAGCAAGCTGGAAACCGGCGATTTATCCTGCCAGAGTCTTACAGCAGCAGGAGGGACAATAAGGCAATGATTCGGCACAGAAAAGCTGAATTCCAAAACGAAGCAGGCAGAGATAAAAATACCGGTAATTTTTGTGAAAATACGGCAGAGGTCAACAGATTCGAGAATTATCTGGATAAATTAA
>Ash_p2__coassemble_1405_pt1 | contig 20372 bp, 15 predicted proteins | sample Ash_p2__metabat2_high_PE_029 | metagenome-assembled genome bin Ash_p2
AAGTCAACACCTTTTGTGAAATATTTTTAGATATTTCACAATCCGATATCCAGCGGAATCCGCTGTCTATCAGAGTGTTAAGGATGAATTTCATCATCTGCTTTCTATTCCGTTTTAAGATTTGCGCTATGGGTATCTGCGATCTTTGTGATCGGCCGTTTCCTTAACGCTCATTAAGAATACCATCGAGAGCTTCTTAACGCAAGTCTTTTTGTGAATGTTTTTAATATTTTCACAATAAGGCCGTTTCACTGAGTTTTTAAAGCTGCCTGCAGGAGTTACCTGCCCGCTTTGAAAACAGCTTTGTTACTGTATTCCATATTTCAAAGCTTGTCAACTTATTTATCTGATCGATAAAAGAGACAAAATGTCTGTTCCGCTGCCGATACCATACAAACAGACCAGGCGGTTTGCGCTGCCTGGTCTGTTGAACGATTCAAATATCTGTTTATTGAAATCCGATCTGTTCACTGTTTCATTTTTTGCGGAATTTGCTGGCAAGCAGGACTGTTCCGAAACTGGCTGCAGCCGCTGCAGCTGAACTGGTCCAAACCGCCCATCCAGAAAGTACTGCCGTATGGGCCGATTTTCGTGCCTGGACAGGACTCTGAGCTGAATTGCCGTTTTCGGCCTGGCCATTCTGAGTTCTGACTATTCCTGATGGACTGCCAGAAAGCCTTCTGCTTCCGTTTCCCTGAGTCAGCTGGCTGGACAGTCCCTGTCCTGACAAGCTGCTTCTATGCGTGCTGGAATTTTGCGAAGAACCTATACTGCTCTGTGAATTTCCGGAACTTTGCGAGCTCTGTGCGCTTTGCGAATTCTGGGAACTTTGTACGCTTTGTGAACTGGATGTACTTTGTGAATCAGAGGAATCCTTTGAATCTTCGGTGTCTGACTTGTCCGTCGAGTTTTGCGTCTTATTGTCGTCCAATGGCGCAGACCGCGACATTTTCGGTCTGGCATGCAGAACAGTGGTATCGCCATCCAGATCGACCAGGAATGGATCAATCGTGTTGTAGCCATCACAGTTTTCCGGCTGTTCAAGCAGATAGATTCCAGGTTCGAGATCATCAAATGATGCCTGGCAGTTTTCAATCGGACAGGTATCTACCGGCAATGCTTCCTGCTGGGCCAGCTCGATTGACTTTTTGTCTTCCAGATCTGTGCCGTCTTTGCAGCAGTCCCATTGGGAAAGCTTGATCGTTCCGCCCTGGGCATCTGCTGGAAATAGCAGAACAATTCCGAGCCCTTCCGGATCGGTGTCTTCAGGCTGCTGAGCATTGACTGGAGCGACCAGCAGAAACAGTACAGATATCATTGCGATCAGCCGATATCCGAGTTTCATACCGATCCCCTCCTATTTAGCTGTTTTGCTTTTGCGGTTCATCATCAGACCAAGAACAACAGCTCCAGCTCCGAGAACTATCATGACTGCCAGGCCGATTGATCCGGTTTTAGGCAAATGCAGTCCCTTCTGGTTCTGGATGGTCACGGATAAAGTTCCATCCTTACAGACTTTAATGTGATCACAGTTGCTGATCTCGAGATTTGGTTTGCCATTAACCATATTGGCCGAGTTAACCGGATAATTTACTGTAAGAGTAAAGGTTATCGGATCAGCCGTATTGTAGCCATCAGGAGTATTTGTCTCTTCGATCTTATAATTTCCTGAACCAAGTCCAGTAAATGTGCAGACAGCCTGCTTCTCATTGTTTTCCTCTGTTGTTTGTGGTGCGCCAACTGGAACCCATTCGCTTTTTCCATCTTTTTCAACCTGCTGATAGAGTGTGAATTGCGCTCCTGCCAATGCATTGTTGTTTTCATCCGTTTTGATGATTCCAAGTTGTGCTGTATAAACTTTGACGATATGATCTACTGTTGAACCTTTTGAATCAGGACTGGCTGGTGAATTCGAATAAGTCAGTTTTGCTGTGTTGTCGTTTGAATCATTGATTGAACCTTGATATGTTTTTGCATTATCTTCCAAAGTGCAGGTATAGGTGATTGCCAGTTTCATCGGAAAATTTTGCGTTTCAGCTCCGCTAGTCGAAGAGTTATTGTGACTGCTGACATTCTGGATGATTTTCTGAACATTTGGAAATTCGATATTCAGCTTGCCGCCACCGGAATTTGTCGGATAAGCCATGCCAGTATTTACATTTTGGGAATACAGTACAATATTTCCATTTTTATCATTTGCCGTTTCAGCTTCCACTTTGATTGTGTTCCAATCAAGAGACAATCCGGAATCAATCGTATCGTCGAGAATCATCTCATAGGGATTAGGATAATCCAGGACTTCAGCCGGTACAGTAATCGTCAGCTGGTACTCAAATTTATCTCCCAGGGTGTAGTCAGCTGCGTTGGTTAAAGTAACATTTTTCAGATTGCTTCCATTGAGTGTATATGTAGAAGCCGTATTGGCAACTACTTGTTTGGTCAGGGTAGGGGCTCCTTTTTTCGGAGTAACTCGCACTTGACCATTTACAACTTCCATTAAAACAGCCGAAACGGATTTGGCATCGGTCGTTTTATCCAGAGAATCTGTAACCATGTAATAGCCAGGCGCAAGCCCTGTTATGGTATAACTTTCATCAGTATCGGGCGTTCCTTGATTATCCGGGATTGTAACGGATCCTGTGGGTTTATTTATATCAATAACGTTATGAGCCCAAAGCGCATTAGCCATCTTCTGTGCGGTCTCTTCATCAGTTCCCTGTGTTGCATAAAGTTCCGCCACAGCTCTGGCACTTTCCTGAGTATTGTAAAATCCAGCTGTATCTTTCGAATCAATACTGCTAAAGTAAGCTGTCCCATCAAGAGCAGACGTATTAATACTGGATCCCCATTCAATATTGTCTAAGATCAGGTGCTGACCTGAATCGTCGGGCTGGCCGGTAAAAATCTGGTAGGCATTGTAAGTCTGTCCGGGTTTTGAACCGGTAATCGTGATTGAGCCTGTGCCTTCAGCTGAATCAGGTTCAGCTGCAAAAACAGGGATAAAACCGGCGATCGTGCAGACAAATGCAACAATCATCGCAATTAGTCGTTTAAACATAGTTTTTCTTTTCCTTTCCTGCTTGTTTAGGCAGTCAGGAGAACGGAAGCACAGTGTCTTCAGCCATTTTTCAATTGTCTGCAATCCTGTTTCGCAGAAATTCTCCTTATCGATAAGCCGGCTGGGTTTGCTGTATTCTGATTTCCTGCCTGAGCTGCTTCCTTTTTGAAACAGCCATAGCAAGCCTTTATTGCCGAATCACCAAGCTGTGATTCAGGCGGTGCATTTTCTGGGTCAGAAGATCCAGGTTTTTATTTTGTGGAAAAATTGAATTTTTAAAGTCTTTTCAAACCGTTGTTACGGTTTAGAACGGACTGCCGGATGCTTCGGACTGATGCCAAAAGACTGAGTGTAAGCCTGGACAGACAAAGCTGCACCCTGTTTTTCCCGTTCTCCGGTTTCCATTTTTTCTTGTTCTGCTGTATTCAGCGTTCTTTTTCTGATGTATTCAGTGTTCTTTTTCTTTGTTCAGTGCTTTTCTTTTCTGGACCGCCTTGGTCTCCGGCTAACCAGGCCGGCTGCTGCCAGAAATCCGCCGCCGCCAAGAATTGAAATCAGCAAGCCGCCGGATCCGGTTTCCGGAAGCTGTACAGGCCAGGCTTTGAGCCGGTTGGTCACGGTGATAGTTCCGCTTTCTTCACTGATTTCTGGCGACCAGGCATCGTTTTGTGTTGTCTCTTCAACGGAATAGGCGATTTTCCGGGAAGGATCAGGCTTTTCGATGCCATCTGCGCTTTGCATTTCATAAACCGGCAGGTCATCGATCGTAACGTTCCAGTCATCCGCCTCATCCAGGATGATGTTTTCTCTGACGATTTTCTTCTGGCTATTAGCTGTCGTTCGATAAAGCGTGACGGCAATCGCTTCGGCTGCCGGATCCGCCGGGTTTCCATCCGGATCGACCCATTGCTTGCGGATATGGATGGATTGCTTATTATCGATGGTTTTCTGGTTCGGAATGTACAGGGCACCGCTGGTGTAGAAGACTTCTGCCGATTTCTCGAAACCTTGCGGAGCCATAATCTTGTCATCTGCGGAGCTGAGCAGGACAAACTTCCAGGTTTTGTCGCTGGCCGTATAGCCATCCGGTGCGGCAGTTTCTTTTAGCTCATAGGCATATCCGAAATCCAGCTGCGCATCGCCAAGCGAGAAGATTCCATCATTTCCAGTTGTAAAGATTTCCGGCTTTCCGTCCTGAACGATCGGATCAAATGCTCCGGTTTGCGGATTATATTTGTACAGTTCAAATTGCGTACCGGGCAGTGTTTTCTGGGAATTGTCTGCATCTGTCTTAAAGATGGTCAGTCCGATTTCATCGGACGAAACCGAAGACTGGCACAGCTTCACATTCTGGCTGACTTTTGAATCCATCTTTCCCTGGATTGCTGAATCCAGCCTGGCTGTATTGGACAGGCTGCAGATGGCCCCTGGCGTTCCGTTCACCTGATAGGCGTACTGAATTTTTAATGGAGTCTGGTCCGGAACAATGAACGTGATGGTATAAACCATCTTTCCATCCTCGTTCTGGCTGGAAAGAATATAGGAATAATCGTCGGCATCAAGCGGCAGGCCAGTTTTCAGGTCTGTCATCTGAAGCGACCCGGATACAATTTCCAGCGAAACCGCCTGGCCATTCTGTTCACTGACAATAGCCTGGTCTGTTACGGTAAGCGGCTTGGATTGGTCACAAAGCTTGTCGCCATCTGGATTGACGATGACTTCATAAGGAATGATGTTGCTGGTAAACTCGGTCTGATTCTGGGAATCTTCCTGAATTTTCTTGCTTAACGGGCTGTACTTTTCGTCCTGGATCAGCTGCTGGCACTGGCTGACTTCCTGAACGGGAGTTGGACCTGCTAAAACGGAAGCTTTGTTTTCAAAGCTGACCGTTGCCTGGCCATTGACAAAATGCCATTCAGGTTCTTTGTCCAGGCCGGCAGTAATATGCAACGTTGCCTGTGTTAAGCCTGGATGCTGATCGAAGAAGTCTTTGGAGAAATTAAAATCAAGATCGGATCCGTTTTCACTGACGGAAACTCCCTCGACTGCCGGGCCGTTCAGCTCAAGCGGGTATTCCATACCATCGATCGTTATCGCCAGCGGGTGAACAATTGAGGATCCATCCGGTGCCTGTTTCAGGTTTAGGCCCTCGGGCAGGCTGTCTTTTACGGTTATTAGGGTTCCATTATAGTATTCGGGAATTTTTACCAGAATTTCCCATTCAAGAATGCCCCGGCTTTGCTTGTACTCATGCATTGTCGTCTGGCCGCCATCCGGTGCAAGAGCATCCTGTTATTTAATCGTCGGGAAGACATTGCTACAGCTCCAGCCGTCCAGGCTGGTTATTCCATATTTACCCAGGTTGTTTGCGTACAGAGTGACCTGATTTGAAATAATTCCTTCATCTTTTACCACGCCAACATCAGCGGTCGCCTGGCAGGTAATATCCAGGTTCTGGCCATAGCTGAGTTTATGATCCAGAAAAATATTGAAGGCCTTATATCGTCCATCCGGACTTGCCTGATCAAGGTCTGTTTCATTTCCATCCGTACTGGTCACGGTCATCCGGGAAATCCCGTTGCCCATTTCTTCCAGCTGGTTTTCGACTTCGGTATACAGAGCCTTAAGCTGATCCAGGGTGTAATACAACCCGTGGTCATACAGATAGTCGGATAGCTCAACCTGGCCCTGATAGCCATCATGACCGGTTTGGAGATTGATGTTCCAGCTGACTATGGCAGTTCCATCTGGGCCTGGCTGTGTATCTGTGCTGGTCTTGGAAATATTGTCTATAATTTCTGCACCCGAATAATCCACCTGGCTGGAATCCAGTGCCGGTATGCTGCTGCCTGGCGGGGTCATCCGGGCGGTGTTGAGGGTATAACCGCCCAGCGGCATCTGGTCTGTAATATAAGTAATCGTGTAAGTCTGATTCGTTCCCCGGGGGAAGGTAAAGGGAATCGAAATCGTATCTGAACCATCAACAGGCGGATCAATTGATACGCTGCCCGACCAGGGGGCATCATTGATCAGATCGTCCAGCTTGAATCCGCCGATATCGTGATGACCTTCGTTGATGACAATCGTCCATTTGATCCTGCCATCGCTTTGCAAAGCGCCCTCCTTTTTAACCAGACTGTATGGATTGACCTGACAGGTGATCGCTGCCGGACTGGGTTGGCTATTAATCGTTCCAGCTGCTGCCTGCGCTGTGTTTTCGGCTGTGATTTGTCCTGATCCTTTGGTCAGGCGCAAAGCAGAATCATAGGTGACGATATATTGAGCTCCCGCTGCCAGGGGCGGCAGGCCGGTAATTTCAAATCCGTCTGCATTCCGGGTCAGTTTCCAGCTTTCAACCGGCTGTCCGTCACTGTCCAGGATCTGGATGTTCTGTGCGTCCTGCAGCGGAATCAGGCCATCATTCACGGCTTTGACGGTATCTGTGATGGAAACATCCTGACCATCTGTCCCATTGACCGAACTGACAGTCAGCGTATATTTCAGATGGTTAAGATCCGAATCATCCACCTGCTTGACCAGACCAAGATCCGGTTCCAGCTTGAAGTGAATGGTCAATGGACTGCTGCCAATCTGGGTCGTGACGTTTCTGGATGAATCTGGTGAACCGGATCCGGAAAGATTAAGAGCATATCGGACGACACCTTCATCAATTGATACCGTCTGGTTATGTTCAATCGCTTCCGCGTTGTACTTCAGAGTCAGCTGGCCATTCGCATCAATCTGGTACTGCCCTAAAATCGTTACACTGCTACCGGCTTTTTCGGTGATATCGCCGCTGGAAGGATAGACTTTAATATCTCCAGGCAGCTGATAAGTCAGCGTACTGTCCTGTTCGCTTAGCGTTCCTTCAGGGATTTTGAATTGAAGGCTGATCCGGTAGCCATCCGCATTAGCGGGTACCGATACGTCTCCTGAAGAAGCAGGCTCGATATCGGTCCACTCCGTCTGGCCGGGCAGCTGGTAGCCGACTGTCCCGCCGGTGATATAAGGTTCCAGATCAATATCATCGGCAAGAGCCGGGCTCATAAAATACGCAAGAGTCATCGCCAGGGCTATGACAAAGGCCAGAAATTTCCGGACTTGTGACTGACTGATCATTTCAGCTCACACCCCATTCCATCTTTTTGATGTCTGCCGGATATTTATGACTTGCCGCCCGGTGAAGTTCTAATTTTTTCCAGGCTGGTTCGCCCCGGATTCTCGGTTTGCAGTATTGCATTTTAAATCGCCGCCCTTTCCATGCGGTACAGATCGCGTATCACCTTTATGGGATCTGTGCTTAAAAGTGACATATTTCGATATCTTTATACCTTCTTAACAAAATGATATCATTCAGTTGGCGGCGTACAATCCTTAAGCCCGATTCAGATAATCTTATTAGATTAAGTTATTAAATATTTGAGGTTAATATTTTATCTAAAGCATTTACTATTTATTCGTATATCCCATACCAGATCATGAAAGATCGATAACTATAACGAGGTTAAATAAAAACGAGCAGAAACGAAGCCATATAGAAAGCTTTTCTGCTCGTAAAATTAACTATTAACTCGTTTTCTAGAAACTATTGTCTTTTTTTATATTTCTTTGCTGCTCAGCAGGAAACCAACTTGCAGCAGCCTGTCTCAATCCTGGCCGGCTTTTCCTGCCGGTTTTGGCTCATCAAGATTTTTCCCAATTTCAAACCGCTGATTTCTTTCCTTAATATTTATGATAGTCAGGTCTTTGTACTTCATCCTTGCAGCATCTCCCGTTTATGGAATCGCTGCCAGAGTGTCTGGCTTATCAGGCTCCGTCTCCAGGCGGTCGTCAGTGAAGCTGGTTATCCGCCGGAACAGATTCCTTCTGCCGGTCATCCTGGACTGGATTTTTTCTGACCAGCAGGGCGATACACTCCATTCCCGTCGTATGGGCAAACATATCGACCGGCTGGATCTTCAGGCACTGGTAATCGCGAGAGGCAAACTCCTTCAAATCCCTGGCCAGGGTACGCGGATTGCAGGAAATATAGACCACCCGCTTTGGTTCAAGAGCGCAGATGTCTTCAATTCCCTGCCGGGTCATTCCTTTACGGGGCGGATCAACCAGGACAACATCCGCCTGGTTTTCCTTCTTCGCCGCAAACTCGCTGGCATCCATGCACACAAACCGGGCGTTTTCGATGCCGTTAAGCTGCTGGTTGACTCGGGCATTGGCCACAGCTTCCGGAACAATTTCTACCCCTGTGACATATCCCGCTTTCCGGGCGGCTAACAGGCCAATTGTTCCTGTTCCGGAATACAGCTCAATCACTTGATCGTCTTTATTCAGGTCTGCCATTTCCAGCGCTTTGGAGTACAGAACTTCCATCTGCTGCGGATTGATCTGGAAAAAGCTCTTGAAATGGAGCTGGATATCCAGGTCCAGGCATTTTTCCGCGATGTAATCCTGTCCGTAAAGAACCTCATACTGATCCCCGAGAATAACATTGTCCTTGCGCTGGTTCAGGTTGAAAATCACACTGGCAACCTCCGGATGATCATGGACCAGCTTGTGGGCAAGCGATTTGAGGTTATGATTTTTTTCTCCGATAAAAACGACCTGAACCTGGCTGGTTTTTTTCGATTCGCGCAGCAGCAGATGGCGCAGGCTGCCAGCCTGGTCCAGGCTGAGATGGTCCAGCAGCCACTGATAGATTTCGTTGATTTTTTCCGACTGAATCATGCACTCCCGCACCGGAACGATATCATTTGACCTGGCCCTGTAAAAACCGCCCTCCACTTTTCCGTTCTGGATGCGGACAGGAAACTGGGCCTTGTTGCGGTAATGGTAAGGGACGGCCATGCCTAATGGTTTTAAAACTTCAATCTCCGGGCTGATTGCATGAAACAGGTCCTTAAGCTGTTTTTCCTTATAGTCCAGCTGCCGGTCATACTTCAGATGCATCAGGGCGCACCCTCCACAGCGATTGGCCTGCGCGCAGGCTGGTTCGATGCGGTCCTTGCTTGTGATCAGGCGTTCGACAACTTTACCGATCGCATAGGTTTTCGAAAGCTTTATCACTTTTACCCTGGCTTTTTCGCCCGGAAGCAGGTTATCGGCAAAAACGGTCATTCCTTCATGATGGCCAATGCCAAATCCCTGGTCGGAAAGATCCGTGCACACCAGTTCGATTTCATCATTCTTTTTCATAGCTTCAGTCTATCATCATCATTCCGAATTTCTTTAAGACAAACCAATTGACAAGAATGCCTAGCGACACGATAATATAGCAGACTATTATATAACATTCTATATTGTTTCCGCCTGAGTGATCTTTCTCCCGCTTTTTCAGGGTTCTTTGGTGCAGGTTTTTAAGTACGGCAGATGCTTTCAGGAGCACTTTGTCTTTTATCCGGCGTACTGGCTTTCATCCAGGATCCGGATTGTTTCTTCATGAAAACAGACCAGCTAAAGCAAGTCTGCCGCTGCTTTTTATCGTCTCAGCCGACATCCATCTTCTTTCGATGGATGTATTGGGAAGCAGCCGGACAGGCAGAGCCTGGGCAAAACGGGTTTTGAAGCATGAGAAGCCGCTTAAGCAGAACTGGAATGAAATGTAGAAATGTATATGTGTAGAAATGTATATGTACAGAAAGGAGACTGGATGAGCACAGAAAAACCGAAGATTGGATATCTGATCACTACGATCCACCATATCCTGCGCAGCCAGATGAACAACCTGATGCGCGATGAAGATCTGACCAAGGCTCAGTTTGACTGCCTGGTCTTTATCATCAAGTCGGAACGAAAAGGTCATCGGGTGATCCAGCGGGATCTGGAAAACTATTTCCGGATTTCCAATCCGTCCATCTCAAACATGCTGACCCGCCTGGAGTCCAAGGATCTCATACGGCGGGAGTCCTCGAAAGAAGACCGGCGGATCCGCTATGTGGTTGCAACCGAAAAAGCTCTGGCCCAGATTGAAAAAGCGAACTGGCAGCTCGAACAGGCCGAAAAGAAAATGCTTGCCGGGCTGGATGAGCAGGAACTCAACGACGGCCGGGCATTTCTGGAAAAGATTCTTTGCAACCTGACAGATAAGGAGGAAGTGAATTTTGATTTCGACACTTGCAAAACAGATTAAGCAATACAAGAGGGAGACGATCCTGACCCCGATTCTTGTTGCGCTGGAAGTTGTCCTGGATATCCTGATTCCGTTTCTGATGTCGAAAATGATTGACCAGGGAATCACGCCCGGCAATATGGGCGAAGTCTGGCGCTACGGGCTGCTGATGCTGGGCGCGGCCATACTGGCTTTGATCTGCGGTGCGCTTTCCGGAAAGTATGCAGCCATTGCTTCAGCCGGCTTTGCCAAGAATTTACGACAGGCTGAATTCAACAATATCCAGAACTTTTCGTTCTCGAATATTGATGAGTATTCCACCGGCGGACTGATCACGAGACTGACAACGGATGTCACCAACGTCCAGAACTCATTCCAGATGATTATCCGCATTGCCGTGCGGGCCCCGCTCAACTTTATCATGGCCCTTTTCATGGTCATGTATCTGTCCTGGCAGGTCGGCCTGTGGCTGCTGCTGGTCATTGTCATTCTTGGCGTGGCTGTAGGTCTGCTCATCAGCAAGGCCGGTCCGGTCTTCATGAAGATGTTCAAGATGTACGACCGCCTGAATGAAGAAATCCAGGAAAACATCAACGGCATCCGCCCGGTCAAGTCCTTCGTACGAGAAGACTACGAAATCGACCGGTTCAACCAGCGCAGCCAGGACATTTATAAAGTCAACCGCAAGGCGGAAATGCTGATGATCCTCAACCAGCCGCTGGTCCAGGCTGCCGTATATGCCTGCATTTTGCTGATCAGCTGGATCGGTGCGCACCAGATCGTTGCCGGCAACATGCAGCTGGGCTCACTGGTTTCCCTGTTCTCCTATGTCATGAACCTTCTGATGTCGCTGATGATGTTTTCCATGATCCTGGTCATGGTCACCATGTCCGCCGCTTCTGCAAGGCGTATTACCGAAGTCATCAACCAGGTTTCCTACCTGGAATCCCCCAAGAACGGCCTGAAAACTGTAAAAGACGGCAGTGTTGAATTTGATCATGTCTATTTTAACTACGCTCCGCAGGTTGATGGCCACTTTGTATTAAGAGACATCAATTTTACGCTGGACTCCGGCAAGACGATGGGTATTCTGGGCGGAACCGGTTCATCCAAGTCTTCGCTCGTTTCCCTGATCCCGCGTCTTTATGACGTAACCGAAGGTGCTGTCAAGGTTGGCGGCGTAAACGTCAAGGACTACGATCTGAAAGTCCTGCGTGATTCGGTGGCCATGGTCCTGCAGAAAAATGTCCTGTTCTCCGGAACGATTAAGGAGAACATGCGCTGGGGCAACGAAAATGCCACGGACGAAGAAATCGTCGAAGCCTGCCGCCTGGCCCAGGCCGATGAATTCATCCAGCGCATGCCTGATGGCTATGACACCTACATTGAGCAGGGCGGTACCAACGTCTCCGGCGGTCAGCGCCAGCGTCTGACTATTGCCAGGGCCCTGCTGAAAAAGCCAAAAATCCTGATCCTGGATGATTCGACCTCAGCAGTCGATACCAAGACCGACTATCTGATCCGGGAAGCATTCAAGACGAAAATTCCGGACACAACCAAGATCATCATCTCGCAGCGTGTTTCTTCCCTGCAGGATGCCGACCAGATCATGGTTCTGGACCGCGGCCATTTAGTGGCCATGGGCACCCATGACGAACTGCTCAAAACCAATGAGATCTACCGGACAACCTGGCAGGCTCAGCAGAAAGGAGATGACCAGGATGCCAATGAATAACCAGACCCAGGCTGCTCCAAATGCCAGAGCCGGCGGCCGTCCAAAGCTCAATCCCGCCGGGCTTAAGCGCCTGTTTTCCATGATCTGGAAAGACTACAGCTGGCGGCTGATTGTCATCGCCGTGCTGATTCTGCTTTCCGCTTATGCCAACGTCCGCGGAAACACCTTCCAGCAGACTTTGATTGACGACTACATCTCGCCGATGCTGGCCAGCCATTCCACCGATTTTGGCCCGCTTTTAGGTGCTATCTCCACCATGGCCATGATTTATTTGCTTGGTATTGTGGCCACCTACACCTGGAACCGCATGATGGTTACAGTCTCTTTAGGAACCCTGAACAATGTGCGTGAACGCCTGTTCTCCCACATGGAGTCCCTGCCGATCCGCTATTTTGATACCCATGCCCATGGCGATATCATGTCCGTGTACACCAACGATACGGATACCCTGCGCCAGATGATTTCGCAGTCGATCCCGCAGGTGTTCTCTTCGCTGATGAACATTATCATGGTCGTGATTTCCATGTTCGTGCTTTCCTGGTCGCTGGCGATCGTCACCCTGATCTTTGCCTGCCTGATGATGCTCATTGCCCGCACCATCACCCACCGTTCCAGCCGCTTTTTCCGCGACCAGCAAAACCAGCTGGGCAAAGTCAACGGCTACATTGAAGAAATGATCGAAGGCACCCGGGTCATCAAGGTCTTTAACCATGAAGCCCAGGTTGAAGCTGATTTTGACAAGCTCAACGAAAACCTCTTCCAGGCCAGCTCCAAGGCGAATATTTACGCCAATATCCTGATGCCGGTGTGCATGAACTTTGGCTATGTCTCCTATGTTGTCTGCGCGCTGGTGGGAAGCTACTTTGCGATTCACGGCATGTTTGGCATGACATTAGGTACAATTGCTGCCATGCTTTCGCTCAACAAAGCCTTCAACAACCCGATCACTCAGATCTCCCAGCAGATCAATGCCGTTGTTATGGCCCAGGCAGGTGCTGCCCGTATTTTTGAACTGCTGGATTCGCCGTCCGAAACCGATCAGGGCGTAGTGACCCTGGTGCGTACAAAGATGGAAGATGGCAAATGGGTGGAAACCGATGAATATACCGGCCACTGGTGCTGGAGACATCCGCGCCCCAATGGCAAGTATGAGCTGATTCCGCTCAAAGGCGATGTCGTCTTTGAAGATGTCACCTTTGGCTATGTTCCTGAAAAGACCGTCCTGCATGACATCAACCTGTACGCCCATGCCGGCCAGAAAGTCGCATTAGTCGGTGCAACCGGCGCCGGCAAAACGACCATCACCAACCTGGTCAACCGCTTTTACGATATCCAGAAGGGTTCGATCACTTACGATGGCATCAATATCGACCTGATTGAAAAACCGGACCTGCGCCGTTCGCTGGGTGTCGTATTGCAGGATACGCAGCTCTTTTCCGGAACCATTATGGACAACATCCGATTTGGCAAGCTCGATGCCACCGATGAAGAGTGTATTGCGGCTGCCAAGCTCGCTAACGCCGATTGTTTTATCAACCATCTGGAAAACGGCTACAACACGTACATCCAGGCTTCCGGCGAATCCCTTTCCCAGGGCCAGCGCCAGCTGCTGGCCATCGCCCGGGCCGCTGTAGCCAACCCGCCCGTTCTGATCCTGGATGAAGCCACTTCCAGCATCGATACCCGGACTGAACGCCTTGTCCAGACCGGTATGGACCAGCTGATGAAAGGCCGGACCGTGTTTGTTATCGCGCACCGGCTGTCGACCATCATGAACTCGGATGTCATCCTTGTTCTGGACCAGGGCCGCATTATAGAGCGCGGCAACCATGAATCTTTGCTGAAGAAAAAAGGCGTTTACTACCAGCTTTATACCGGCGCCCTGGAAATGGACTAGTTCAGATCCCGCCTGCATAAAGTCTCTTTGCCTGCTGTCTTTTTTAAATTTTAAATATTGATGATCAGGCTGCGGCCTGATCAAGCCTGTCCCCAATGCGGACAGGCTTTTTTATTGGACAGCAGAGGGCTTACTCATACCCTCGTCCATCAGGCAGTCATAAATGCAAGGGACGGCAGACCTAGCGAAGAAGAGAATGTACCATCAAGCTGTAAAGAAGAGTATCTGGCAAGGCAAGCGGGGATCACCAGAGTTAGCTGCGTATTGTTCAAGGTACGATAGTACAGGCTGTTTCATTGCACTGCTAAACATTTCAGCCGATCCCTTCATGTTAATAATCGTTGCTTGCCACAGACCACCACGTTTTTCATACTGGAGGCATGATTAATGAAAAAATAAAAGAGGCAAGAACGGCCAAAGGAATGACGCAGCAGCAGCTGGCGGATCAAGTCCATGTTGTCAGGCAAACGGTATCCAAATGGGAAAAAGGTATTTCGCTTCCTGATGCCTCCAATATTCAGGACCTTTGTTCTGTTCTTGGCGTAACAAGTTCCTGGATTTTGGAAACCGGTGAAAACAGCGATTCAAACAGGGAGGCCAAAAGGATTCTGGAAGAAATGAAGAAAAAAGAAGAGGAGCAGAAAAAAGCCTCCAGAATCAGAGCCTGGATGATCTTTCTGGCCATGCTTTCATTTATTGCCTGCCTCTCTTTGCAAAATATATTGCCAAAGCCGGTAATAATTATTCTTGCGATGCTGCTGGCAGCAGCTGCCCTGATACTGCTTTTGAAAAACCAGGCATTGCTTACAGATGGCCAGCCAAACGTCTTTATTCAAAGGATCACGCTTTCCAACATAGTGCTTCTGCTTCTTCTGGGAGGGATTGTGCTTCTGGAAAGCCTGAATGTTATCCATATCAGCAAGAATACTCAGGAGATTATGACGGTCATCCTGGTAAGCTTTCTGATTGGCGTGCTGGGTCTGGTCAGTCCAAAACTGCCTTTTAACCGGCATACGGGACTTCGCCTGCCCTGGACGGTAACGGATGAGCAGACCTGGAATCTGGCGCACAGAATCATTGGCTGGATCAGCATTCCTATGCTGTTCTTCTATCTTTCGGCCTTGCTGATATTCCAAAATGTGGGCGCCGTTTCGATATGGACGATCCTGGTCTGGATTGCCATACCTTCCTTCTTCTCCCTGATTTTCTACATTCGAAAATATCGGTCGAACAGCAATTAAGAACAGAAGATAAAACAGCCTGCAAAATCGAATAAAGCCTTCGCGTGATCGCTTCTTAAAATTGGAAGCAGCTTGTTCGAAGGCTTTTTTCTACGAGCAGAAGAAACCAGTTCTTTTCTCCGATTCAGGCAAAGTTCCAGAACCCCTGATCAGGAAATCATAAGACAGGCCAGCAGATAAATGATAAAAAATATCAGGTAATATCGCCTTTTTGTCACTCCAGACCAGCCAGTCATCACACTTAAAACCAGGCTTTCGCCAAGAGCAGCCCATACCCATGTGATTCCGCAAAACAGGACCAGAATGGCATGAAAAGTCAGGCTGCAAATGAAAGTATTAATCCAGCCTGAAAAACAAGCCTTTCTTTTCCCAAGGCGGACCTGCACAAACAGACCGCTTTCTGTATACCAGTCATTCCCTGCACTCACCAGCAAAAAAACGACCAGCCTGACCAGAATAAACTCCAAAATAACAAGCATGCCAGGCATTGATTTGGCAGAAAATGAAAAAAACACCGCCTGGGATAAAGGAACGGCCTGAATACCTGTTTTCAGCACCGACAATATGAGGATCTCCAGGACAATTTCTATCAAAACATATTTAATCTTCAGCCATAGAGCCATGTTCGAGCCTCATTTTCCTCGTATATCCGATGTCCACAAAATCGTGGGCTGTCACAATAATTGTCTTGCCCTGTCTGGACAGTTCTTTCATCTGCCGGATAAACTGCGCGATGGACTCATCATCCAGCCCCCGGGTCGGCTCATCGAGCAGGATAAGATTTTGGTTCTCCATAATCGCCTGGATAATTCCGGCTTTTTGCTTCATTCCAATCGAGTAAGTTTTCACTGGTTTCCGGTTGTTCAGGGACAAATCAAAGGATTCGCAAAGTGTTTCCAGGTCAGAATACTCTCTTGTGGAAACAGAGGAATGCCGAAGTCCATATAAAAACAGCAGGTTGTCTTTTAAAGAGGCATACGGAACGAAAGACGGATTTTCGATCAAAGCTCCAATATATGCATTCTCTGCCTTGATCACCTCACCTCCATCTGCTTCGAGAAGGCCGGCAATGATCTTCAGTAAAGTCGATTTCCCTGACCCATTCCGGCCTTTAATATAAACTGCTTCACCAGGATAAACGGTCAGATTCAGGTTGCTCAGTACCCTGGTGTCTTTGAACGATTTATTCAGATTCTTTATTTCAAGAACAGGTTCCATATCTATCTCCATCTATCTTCATATAATGCTCAAATCATATTTCGTTATTCAGAAAGCAGTTCAAAGGGCAGGCCGGACATTTTGGAATCTGTCCGCCTGGCCTGCAGGCAGTTAAGCCGCTGCTGGATGGTTCAGTCCGCTTCATTTAAAAAAAGCGGCACAAGCACGGAAAAACTGCATAGGTATAAACCGCCAGCAGCAAAAGCGGCAGTACCGCTCCCCATAGCTCTTTGCCTTTCATTTCCAGAAAGATCGATAAAATACAATAGTTCATCCACCATATAACCATCAGAAAAAGGCATGCCAGCCAGAACGAACGCCAGTCTTCTACCCCGTTCAGGCAGGGCAGCAGGATAAAAATGACCAGGAAGTAGCTGATCGCCAGCCGCTTCTCAGTCTGCCTGATCTCCCTCATCCAGGTTTCCTCTCCAACGCGTATAATTCCATAAGGAGCAATTGAAGTATAAAAGTAAATGCGCAGCATCAGCAGGACGTAAAAAACCGTTGAGAATACCAGAAACTTGGCAAAGCCTAAATGGTAAAATTTCTCAGCTCCATATCCCCAGTTATGACCAATATAAAAAACCAGAACTCCCAGGCAAAACGCCAGAACCCATTGATTCACAGGGACGGAATAAATCGATTTCAGCAGTTTTCTAGCCATAGTACATTCTCCTTTTTTTCATGTTTCGATAGAGAATGACAAAAACCACAGTATACAGTGCAAAGGATAAAGCCACTGTAGCCAGACGGGCAGGAATTGATGGCGGGCTGAGCAGTACGATAACCCCCGGAGCCAGCAGTTCAAACGGAGACAGGGCGCTGAAAATCCAGTGAACTCTGGAAGAAGCACCGCTTAAAAAGGAAACCACAAAAGTCAGCGCCAGGGAGACAAGCAGCAGCACAAACGGATACAGGTAAGCATTGTGAATATATTCAGCAGCCATATAGCAAAGCAGGTTCAGCAGTGACCAGCCTGTAATTTGCAGAAGAGTAAACACAACCACGTCACCGGCCAGGTTCTTTACAAAGTAAAAATAATCATAGGAATCGGTGATCAGAGGAAAATCCTTGACAAACAGCATGATGAGCAAAATCAGGATTCCGTTAATAGCTACCGGGTAGAACCAGATCTGCCGGATGGAATCGAGCAGGAGCTGGAAAAACCCATGTTTCTTTCCCTTGCGTAAAGCGATCTGATCATCAAACCGTTCTTTTTTCCATTCAAAAGTCCGGTAATGAGTGACCCAGGGAATTGCCAGCAAAAACAAAATCAGAGGGATAATGGTATACATTCCCGTGTAAAAATTAAAAACAATCGACAAAGCCGGTGCTGACGCATAGTTCAGATCCTCCGCCTGGGGCATGGTGTAGATCGTGTCATAAATAGTCAGGAAAAAACCGGCAACCGTAATGAAAAGGAAGGCTGATCCCGAGACCAGCCTGTACATATTGTTTTTCATTCTTTATTATCCTTTCCGGATGAACTTAAGATTAATTTTGATAGTTTTATCTTAATACAGATTAAACTGATACTGGATATTCGTCCTATTTGGTTCGAGTGCGTTAGATCCAGCTCTCGAATAGCTGTAATAATTTACCATCGCGCTTGAATAAGCACTTGTATATTCATTTTGTCGTACGGGGCACCAGCTGCTTCGGCTCTGATGCTCAGAATTAATCAGCATTGCATGCGGATCCAGGGTATTCGTTTCCCTAACACCATATACAGAGAAGGAACTTGTAGATGTTGTTTTTACAACCCCTATTCCCATTACATCGATAGTCTGTCCCCACGGTGGAATGGCCACTGTCACTATGCCTGACCAAGCTGCCAGTGCAGGGACTGCTCCCATAAATAATGTCGCCGAACATGCGATACCTAAAAATGCTCTCTTTTTACTTCTATTCATGTTTCCTCCTTTCAAAATTTATCTTTATAAGTTCTAAGAATGAAAAACATACCGTTAATTATTTATTAATTAATAAATTTTAATATTAATAGAAACCTGCAAATAGTCGGAAACACCTTTACTCTTCGCTTTACTGGCGATACTCCTTTTCACCCGCCAAGTAAATACCCACTGCTCAGTGAACAAGTACAATGTTGTTTGCTAAAAGAAAAGAAAGAACACTAACAATGACAAACACCATGGTCAATAGTATTCTCAATTCTTTTCCAAAATGTTGTATGTTAGTTCAATAAACAGAACTATATTTTTGATAAAATATAATCATAGCGTTCTGATTATTTTTATACATTCCGTATCTTTTCTTGAGCCTTATTTCATTCTTCCTTATTTAGATGACAGAGAATCCTGCCATGAGAGAAACACTAACTTTTCGCAGTTACACAGCAAGTTTTCTAGAATATCTTGGGTTATCTGCTCCTGTTTCCCTCTCGGACTTCATTTATTCACCTAACCTTTCCTTCAGCATGAAAAAAAACTGAGGATTTCAAATTCTTAAACTATTTTGTTCTAATTTGAATATTATTTCTATCAATACGAATTATGTAAAGCTTCATAAATTATTCCGGTTTAATGCCATATCTCTTCACCTCCACCTTCTTTTTCAGATTGCTTAAAGCAATAGTCTAGCGTTTTATGGACTGGGCAGTACTTTGGCCCGATAGGCAGTATTACAGATAATGCGATTGCTAATAATGTTTTTACAAAGAGTGAATAATTCATATCTATCTTTATCCCTTTCGAATTTGATGATTTAATATTGTCATGTCAAAATGGAGGATACAACTAAAGAATGTGCAAGATATTCGAGAACAAAACCGTAATCAATATTGAATCTAAGAAACTTGGATTGATGGAAAAATGGCTGCGGCAAAATAGTAATTTGACAATTGAACAGGCTGCTAAATGTCTTAATGTTTCTAAAGGAAATTTAAGTGAGATTGAGAATGGGAAAAGAGGACTGAAAAACGAAATATTTTCGGAATTTCTGGGACGTTTCTATCCAAATTTTGATTATGACTGGTCTCTTCCAGAGGAAGCAGAAATTAAGCTGGACGAGTTATTTCATGCGTTTGCTTATTGGGATTCCAGCGAAGAAGATCAAATTGAAAAATGGGTGATCAAAAATCGAAATCGACTTTTAAATTCTTTTGCCTGCATGTATTTGATAATTTTCGAAACTTATTTCAGCTATAGAAAGCCTCTTGACTGGAATGATGTTGAAGTGCTGAATTCATCAGAAGTTTTTCTTCAGTATTTTTCCCCTGATATACGCTCTTTTCTACTTTTTAATAAAGGCTATATGTATCTGGAAAATCGTACGGGTATTAATCCCAAAAAAAGTACTCTAGTTATCGAAATATTTGAAGCCGCACTAAAAGAAATGGATGGGAGAAGATGGCCGCAATTGGAAGGTATAATCCGGCAAAATTTAGCTGGAGCTGCTTCTCAAGACATTTCTTTTCAACAGGCAGTTAATATTATTGAACGAGCTGAGTCGATATTTATTAGAGAATTTAATTTTCTTCGATTGGCTGCCGCCTCTAACAATAAGGCGGTATATTATTCTTATTTGGGACAGAACGAAAAATCAATTGAGATTATAGATAAACTGATTTTGAACAAAAATACATTTAGTGATCAAAAATTCTATTATTTAGCTTTATCAAATAAAGCTTTATTCCTCACGCTAGGGGGCTATTTTGATAAAGTTGTACAATTCATCCAAGATCATAAACATGAAATCAATCCCAAGCACCCTCGTAATTTCATTCTTGAACCATATTGTCTTCTTCGCCTCGGTGATGAAAAGAACTGCTTGATAACGATCAAATCATATCAGAATTGTTTGCTCGGCGAAGATGATGAATCCTTCTACTCGCTGGTCAAAGCTATGATCAGCCGGAACTTTGACCGGGTAGAAAAAGCAAAGGTGAAAATGTTTACAGTTTGTAATCGTATGAAAAACTGGGGAATGTTGCTGCTGATGCTGCAAGCTCTTGCCTATTTTTATAAACAGACTAACCAAAATGATCGCTTGGCAGAAGTCTATGAATGGCAGGATATGCTTCATAAACACCAAATACCAGAGATTAATCCTGAGAAGAACTGAATAGTGGTACTACACCACTCTTTCAGTTCTTCTTT
>Ash_p2__coassemble_1442_pt1 | contig 19730 bp, 18 predicted proteins | sample Ash_p2__metabat2_high_PE_029 | metagenome-assembled genome bin Ash_p2
TTGCGCTTTTAGCGTACTGTTTCAAAGCGCCAGGGGAATTGGTTGCAGAAAAAAAACAACGGTTCAGCCGGTGTCGATGACATGGATGCCTGTGAACTGCCAATGTGGTGGACCGACCATGGGCAGGAAACTGAAAACCAGATTCGGGCAATGAAATATAAGCCGCTTCCCGTGTGAAGAGTTTATATTCCCAAACCCAACGGCAAGAAAAGACCATCAGGAATCCCAACAGTCAGGGATCGTATGATCCAGCAGGCAGCTGCTCAGGTTCTTGGCAGCATCTTTGACCCGCTTTTCAGCGAGAGCAGTTTTGGATTCCGCCCGGGAAGATCAGCCCATGACGCTGTCTTTCAGGCTCTGGATTATCTCAATCAGGGTTATACATGGGTTGTGGATCCTGATATCGAAAAATTCTTTGACATGGTCAGCCATGACAAAAAGTGAGCGAGCGGCCAGCCGGGTCATGAAATCAGTTTCCAGCTGGCTGGAGAGGAAGCTCTTCCTCAAAACCAGTCCAGCCAAGAGACATGTATGCAGGCCATCGCAAAGTCAGTTTCCTGGCTTTGGCTTCTGGAACTCCAAAGGAGAATGGAAAGCCAGGCCGGATAACTCCCGAAAGATGCGACTGTATGACAAGATCCGAAAGATCCTCTGCCGCAAGAAGGCGGGGGCTCGTCCCCTGTCAGCAATCTTCAAGAAGGTCAACCAGGCTGCGCAGGGCTGGATCAACTACTTCTTTATAGGATCGATGAAAGGATTCATGACGAAATTTGGCCAATGGCTCCGGCATAAGATTCGGGTTATCATCCTGAAACAATGGAAAAGGCCGCGGATCATCTACAAAAACCTGATGAAGCTTTGCAAGCTGATTCCAGGCGGCTTCGATCCGGAACTGATCCGTCAGACAGCCAATTCCAGGCTGGGACTCTATAGAACGGCTGGCATGTCTGCAATGAATTTTCTCTTATCCCCAAAAGTCCTGGAAACAGAAAAAGGGGAGCGGCCTGGACTGGTCAATCCCCTGAAGTATTATTTATCGAAAACAAAAGCGTGAGATACCATTTATACAATGGAGCGCCGTATACGAGAACCGTATGTACGGTGCAATGGGAGGGGCGGAGAATCTATTCTCTCCTCTACCCTATTGCTTTTCTGACTTCATTTCCCGGTCAAGTTCCTGCCGGTAAACACCATAGCCGGCCTGGTCCATCTGGTCGTAGGGGATAAAGCGCAAAGCTGCCGAGTTAATGCAGTAGCGCAGTCCGCCCCGCGAGGCCGGTCCGTCGTTGAAGACATGGCCCAGGTGGGAGTTCGCCCGGCTTGAACGGACCTCAATGCGGTCCATGTCATGCGAACGGTCGCGATAGTAGTTGATCGTCCGGTCAACTGGCTTTGAAAAAGCCGGCCAGCCGCAGGAAGAAGGAAACTTGTCCGTGGAAAGAAAGAGCGGAGTGCCGTCGACCACATCGACATAGATCCCCGGCTCGTCAAAATTCCAGTAGGCGCCGCTGAATGGAGGCTCTGTGCCTCCAAGCTGGGTCACCTTGTACTCCATCTCATTAAGGTTTTGGTTTTTCTTCATAGAAAAGTCACTTTCTTTCTTGAATCAAGATTATTATGCCATCTTTATGTGACGTTCAGGACTATCAGGCCTGACTAATGAGACAAAATGAAAATCTGCAAACCGGACTGAAAATGGATCAGCAGACTGGAGCAGCCAGAATGCAGCCGGCCGGCCTGTAAATTCCGGGGTATAGACCGAACCTTTCCGCTAATTCCGACCGAACCTTCCGGTTAATATTATCGAACTTTTCCACTCATTCCGGCCGTTGCCTTCCGTTCTTTCCGGCCTGACCGTTCCGGCTTTCCGGCCGAACCGAACTTGATTTGATAAAAGCTACAGCTACTCAAAATAAAATAAGGAGCTGCAGCTTTTGTTTTAGCCGAATTAGGAAAATTAGTCAGTGTTGTCGCTTGTTTTGTGCGTTATTCTTCCTGGTCAATATTTCCATTGTGGATGCCTGCCTGAATTGGCTGGCAGGTAGTGCCTTCCGTCTTGAATTTACAGGAGACAGTTTGCGAAGAAATGCAGGAGGAGAGTGATCTCCTCTTTTTTAAGGAAAAAGATTCCGGCTTTGCCGGCAAAGCAGAAAAAGCAGCGCGGCAGGCCGCGAAAAACGAAAGCGGCTCCGGCTCAAGAAGGAAGATGGGGGTGTCTCCGTCCGGCCCTCACTCGCCAAGGAGCCTCGCATACTCATTTTGTCCAGGCAACAGCTGTCCTCGTCGCTGCCGCTCCTGCGGGATCTGTTGCCTTCCCAAAATGAGCATGCAGTCTTTCCTTTTGCGAGCGAGGGCGACGGAAGGAGACACAATCAGCCCGTTCCTCTCACAAAGAAAAAGCGCCCGGCTAAAGCCGGGGTAATGTCGGTGCATAAAAAATGCATCTATGCGCAAGACTTAAAAAACTGGATTCAGCCTTCGGCTGAAAAAAGCCAGTTCGGTTTTCTCCGGAAAGGAAGAGTATTTGCGGTTGACAAAAGGAGATTTTGAAATTCAAAATACCCAATTTTGAAAAACGATTTTTCTGCTTTTTAAAATTCAAATTTCTTCGGTTCCGGTCTCCGGAACCATACGTCCCGAGGGCCGGAATAAACACCGGCCAGAGACAAAAACCAGCCTGGAAACAGGCAGAAGGCAAAGCGATAATTTACGCACAGATTCCGCTGAAAATTGCGAAAATAAAGCGTATAATCAGAATGCTCTGCAAATCCGGCAACCGGCATGGACAAATCGTTTCCTTAAAAGCCAATGAAGATACATCGCAAAGCTTCAAGGATACGATAAAAAAGAAGCAGAGAAAAAGCCCGATGGCTGGTGTAGGCAGCCAGCCAGAACAGCTTAAAAACCGGCAGGAGAGAACCAGCCAGTAAGGCTGGCCCAGCCAAAAAAACTGAATGGAACAATAAAACCGTGAAGATAAAGTTCTTTGAGGAATAGCCTGAAAGAATTCAGAAGAATGGAGGGAAGCATGGAAAACGAAATCAAGATCAAGGGTGCCAGGGAAAACAACCTGAAAGATATCTCCCTGGAGATTCCCAAAAACAAGCTCATCATCATGACCGGGGTTTCCGGAAGCGGAAAGACGTCCCTGGCTTTCGATACGATATATGCCGAAGGACAGCGGCGCTACATGGAGTCGCTCTCCTCCTATGCCAGACAGTTTCTGGGCAATTCCGAAAAACCGGACGTCGACCAGATCGACGGCTTGAGCCCGGCGATTGCCATCGACCAGAAAACGACCTCGCACAATCCCCGTTCCACCGTCGGAACGGTGACGGAAATTTATGACTACCTGCGCCTGCTCTATGCGCGCATCGGGATTCCGTACTGCCCCGAGCATGGCGAGCCGATTACCGGCCAGACCGTGACAGAAATGGTCGATCAGGTCATGGAACTGCCTGAAGGATCCCGGACGACGGTGCTGGCCCCGATTGCTTTTGGCAAGAAGGGAACCTTTAAGGACACCTTTGCCAGCCTGATGAAGGAAGGCTACCTGCGGGTGCGGGTCGATGGCGAGATCCGGATGCTTGAAGAGATCGAGCCGCTTGAAAAAAACAAGAAGCATGATGTGGAAGTTGTTGTCGACCGCATTGTGCGCCGGGACAACCGCTCCCGCTACTACGACTCCTTAAATACAGCCCTGCAGATTGGCGATGGCATGGCGGAAGTCATGACTGAGCAGGAAACGCTGCGCTTTTCCTCCAATTATGCCTGCAAGATCTGCGGCTTTACCGTGCCCAAGCTGGAGCCAAGGCTCTTTTCCTTTAACGCGCCGATGGGCGCCTGCCCGGAGTGCAAAGGCATCGGCAGCATCCAGAAAGTTGACCTGGACCTGCTCATCCCGGACAGGAATCTGAGCATTAACGAGGGCGGAATCGCCTACTACAAAAACGTAGCCGGCACGCTCAACCAGGAGTGGCAGCGCCTGGAAGCTTTATGCAAAGCTTCCGGCATCGATATGGATGTCCCGATCAGGAAGCTGACCAAAAAACAGCTCGACATCATTCTGCACGGGACAAAGGAGCCAGTAGAATTCAAGATTTACAACAACAGGGGACTGGAGCGCCAGTACCACGAACCGATTGAAGGCGTAGCGGACATGATTGAACGCCGCTACCTGGAAACCGGATCCAGCTGGAGCCGGGACTGGTATGAATCCTTCCTTTCCGAAGCGCAATGCCCTGTCTGCCATGGGGCAAGGCTCAACCCTCAGGTGCTGGCGGTGCGCATTGGCGGTAAGAATATTTATGAATGGACCCAGATGAGCGTTGTCCAGGCGATCGATTTTATCGACCATCTGGAACTGACGCCAACCCAGGCCAAGATTGCCGACCTGGTCCTCAGGGAAATCCGCTCCCGCCTCAACTTCCTGAAAAATGTGGGCCTGACTTATCTGACGCTCGACCGGCTGGCTTCCACCCTGTCAGGGGGCGAAAGCCAGCGCATCCGCCTGGCTACCCAGATCGGCTCGCGCCTGACAGGGGTCATGTACGTGCTCGATGAGCCCTCGATCGGCCTGCACCAGCGGGACAATGACCGGCTGATCGATACGCTCAAGGAAATGCGTGATCTGGGCAACACCCTGATTGTCGTCGAACATGACGAAGATACCATGCGAGCATCCGACTACATCGTCGATATCGGCCCGGGAGCCGGCATTCATGGCGGGCAGGTCGTTGCGGCCGGCACCCCGCAGCAGGTCATGGCCAATGATGACTCGATTACCGGCCGCTTTTTAGCCGGCAAGGAACAGATTGAAGTCCCCAAGACCCGGCGCGAGGGAAACGGCAAGTTCCTGGAAGTGGTCGACGCCACCCAGAACAACCTCAAGCATGTCAATGCAAAATTCCCGTTAGGAACCCTGACGGTAGTGACCGGTGTTTCCGGATCAGGAAAATCCTCCCTGATAACCGAAGTGCTTACCCGGACGATCCAGCATCATTTAGGCAAAGTGCGCACCAAGCCGGGCGAAGCCAAAGAAGTAAAGGGCCTGGAGGAAATCGACAAGCTGATTGAAATCTCCCAGGAGCCGATCGGCCGGACACCAAGATCCAACCCGGCTACCTACGTCGGCGTCTTTGACGATATCCGGGACCTGTATGCCCAGACTCGCGAAGCCAAGATGCTTGGCTTTACCAAGTCGCAGTTCTCCTTCAACGTCAAGGGCGGCCGCTGCGAAGCGTGCCAGGGCGATGGCATCCGCAAGATCTCGATGCACTTTTTGCCGGACATTTATGTCGACTGCGACGTGTGTCACGGCAAGCGCTACAACGAAGAAACGCTGCAGGTCAAGTACAAGGACAAGACCATATCGGATGTCCTGGACATGACGGTCGAGGAAGGAATCGAGTTTTTCAGCCAGATTTCCAAAATCCGCCACAAACTGCAGACGCTGGCGGATGTCGGCCTGTCCTACATCAAGCTGGGCCAGTCGGCCACCACGCTGTCGGGCGGCGAGGCACAGCGCGTAAAGCTGGCCAGCGAACTGCAGAAAAAGCCGACCGGCAAGACAGTGTTCATCCTGGATGAGCCGACAACCGGCCTGCACTCAGCCGATGTGCGCCAGCTGATCGATGTTTTGCAAAGGCTGGTGGATACCGGAAATACGGTTATTGTCATTGAGCATAACCTGGATGTGATCAAGAATGCCGACTATATCCTCGATATCGGCCCGGAAGGCGGCGATCAGGGCGGCACGATCGTAGCTGCCGGCACGCCCGAGCAGATTGCAGCCTGCCCGCAAAGCTATACCGGCAAATACCTGAAGCCGCTGCTTGGCCTGCCCATGGAAGCCGAAAACCAGAGTGCCCAGGCGGACCAGCCGGCAAAAGCCTGAGTCTTTGAAGCGTAGTCGCTTTCATTTGGTACGTGATGAATTACACTGAACAGGGATCGTTTTCCGGTTCCTGTTTTTTGTCTGTCCAAAACGTTTTTTCAAGGAGGATTCAACCCTGCTCAAAAATCTTCCGTATAAAAAACGCGGGTTTTATGGTTAGATAAAGACGAAATCTGAAAAGAATGTTTCATGGCGCCAATCAGTGCCAAAAGCGCAGTGTGCAGAAGGAAGGGGTTCTGTCTATGCCAAAAGCAACAGTAGGAAATCTGGAAAGAAAATTTCATTATGAACAGGTTACCGGGACGCCTGCAGCCCTTAACCGGGTCATTACCCTGCCGGATATCAACCGTCCGGGTCTGGAACTGGCCGGCTACTTCTCCAACTCCCAGACCAAGCGCATTGTCGTGATCGGCGGCAAGGAATACCGCTACATCATGGATGAAATGGACGAGATTGCGCAGCGCCGTGTTTTTGAGTTCATCACCAATGAAGATACGCCCTGTATCCTGATTACCGGCAACCATCCGTGTCCGCCCGTTCTCAAGGAAATTGCGGACCGCAAGGACTTCCCGGTTTTCCAGACCAACCGCAAGACCAGCCAGCTGGTCGTCAACGTCACCAACTATCTCGACGAGCTGCTTGCGCCGGCCCAGCTGATCCATGCTGAACTGGTACGCATTTATGGAATCGGGGTGCTGATTTCCGGGGCCAGCGGCACCGGCAAAAGCGAAATTGTACTGGAACTGGTCAAGCGCGGCCATCAGCTGGTCGCTGATGACCGGGTGGATGTGTACCGGGTCCATAACTCCCTGATCGGCAAGACCGCCCAGATTATTTCCGGGTACATGGAACTGCGCGGGGTGGGTATCATTGATGTCAAAAGGCTGTATGGCATCACTTCAGTAGCCAACAGTGCGGAGATCAGCTTTGAAATCTGCCTCGAGCCGTATGATCCCAACACGGATTATGACCGGATCGGCCTCGAGGACAAGGAATACAATGAATACCTGGGGATCAAGATTATCCGGATGCGCATTCCGGTGACCTATGGACGCCCGATGGCAACAGTCATTGAAACGGCGGTTACCAATTACCTGCTCCAGCAGGACGGCTTTGACTCGGCCAAGGAATTTGAGCAGCTCGTCCTCAAGGAAATCGAGCGCAACCGCCAGGAATAAGGAAAAAAACATCCACGCCGGCATGGCCTGGATGGCCAGAAGATGCCGGCGCTCATGTATGATGGCCAGGAATCGAAAAGAGACAATGGAATGCTATACTGAAAAAACGGAGCGCAGTTTCCGTTTTTTCTTTACCTGCTTTACGCTGGGGCCGGCTTGAGAGGGCTGGGCCTGCAAGTCAAAAAGCAGAAAGAAAGGAGATGGGGAAGGATGAATCCTGTATTGTTTGCAGGCGCATCAAGGCCTGGCGTGATCCTGGCCTGGACGGGCGGATTTCTGATCTATGCCATGGGGATTTCCTATACGCTGTCAAACTGGGGAATCGAAAAGCAAAGGCGGCTGCTTCTTGCAGGCCTTGTCGGGATTGTTTTTGGCCTGCTGAGCCTTTTGATCCATAATCTGATGATCGCTTTGCCTGTCAGTGTGTGCCTGATGGCGGCTGCCTTCCCGCTGCCCATTTCCCGGCTGCGCCTGTTCGATGCGCTGGGCTTGTGGCTGCCGGTAGCCGAAGCCGTTCTTCTTTCCACCCTGGATCCGGCCGGCAATTTCTTTGTCGTCCTGGCCCAGATTGTCTTGATGGCCGGCTTTATCGGGTTGCGCCAGGTGTATGGCCCGAAGTTTTATCAGCATTTTGGCCAGATGGGCTTTCTGGCGCTGGCTCTTTGCGGACTGGCCTTTTGCCTGGTAAAGGGGCTGCGAATTTATGGAGCAGTTATTGCTCTTGCCGGTGCAGCCGGATTTGTCTTTGCAGCCTTCCATAAAAAAGCGCCGCAAAAACCGCTGCTGCTTTTTGACCTGGACGGGACGCTGATCGATTCCCAGCAGCTCGTGTTTGAAACATTCCGGCAGGTTTTTGCCCGCAAAAAGCCCGGCTACCCGCTTTCCGACAAGGAGCTGTACTCGTTTTTCGGCCCGACGCTGGAAACGACCTTTGCCCGCTACTTTCCGGAAGATGAGATTAAGGAAGTCATTGACCTGTATCAGCAGATCAATCTGGATCTTCATCACAAGCTGCTCAGGGAAATGCCCCATGCCAGAAAGACCCTGCAAACGCTCAGGGAGCAGGGTTACACGCTGGGGATTGTCTCGAACAAAAGACGGCGCCCGGTGCTGCTGGGCATGGAAATTACGGGCCTGGACCAGATCATCGACAAGAGTGCAGTCTTTGCCAAGGAAGAGCAGCCGGCCTGCAAACCCAGGCCGGAGGGCCTGATCTTTGCGGCCAGGCAGATGGGCTATGGGCTGGACGATGTCGTTTATGTCGGGGATAATGCAGCAGATGTTCAGGCGGCTCGAAATACGGCTTTCTTTTCTGTCGGGTATACTCTAGATGAAACGCAGTATAAGGCGCTTGAAAAAGCAAAAGCCTGCAGGACAATCAAAGATCTTGCCAGGCTTCCTGAAATCCTGAAGGAGGATAGAATATGGATCGACAAGTCGATTTGGTAATTATTGGAGCTGGTCCTGCCGGCATGGCAGCGGCTCTGTATGCTTCGCGTGCCGGACTGAGTGCTTTGATGGTGGATGCCTCAGCCCCTGGCGGCAAGCTGCTTAAAACATATATGGTTGATAATTATCCGGGTGTGCCCAACATTCCCGGACCGGACCTGGCCGTGCAGATGTATCAGCAGTCGGTATCTTTTGGCGCTGAATACATGTATGGCGAAGTCGATAAAATTACAAAGGAAAAACAGGTCATTCTCAAGGATGGCAGCGTGCTGAGCGGCAAGGCTGTTCTGATTGCGACCGGCGCCAGGGAAAGACATCTGGAGATTCCGGGTGAAGAAGACGCTTTAGGTCATGGCGAAAGCTTCTGTGCGGTTTGCGATGGCGCCTTTTTCCGCAACAAGGAAGTGGTTGTCATTGGCGGCGGCAACTCGGCCCTGGAAGAAGCCCAGTTTCTGACCCGCTTTGCTTCCCACGTAACGATTGTGATTCGCCGCGATGAATTCCGCGCGACCGCCCAGGCCCAGAAGGAAATTGAAGAAAACGACAAGATCAGCGTCGTCCGTCATCATATCCCAAAAGAAATCCTGATCACCGATGGCAAGGTGTCCGGTATTGTCCTCGAAAATGTCGAAGACCATGATACCCTGACGCTCAACTGCCAGGGCGTATTCCCGTTTATCGGCCATATTCCGGAAACCTCATTTGCCAAAGATCTTGGTATCCTGACCGATGATGGCTATGTGCTGACCGATGAAAACATGGCGACATCCGTTCCAGGCATTTATGCCGCCGGCGACTGCCGCGCTCATAAAGAGCTGCGCCAGATTGTAACGGCCGCCAGCGATGGCGTTGTCGCTTCAACCGCCATCTTCCATTTCATCACCGGCATCTGATCGACGGCAAACCATCAGGCAGACAAAATTTCAAAACGAACCGGAAAACTGAGAGTCCTGCGGGACTCTTTTTTTCTGGCCTGGATCCAGCTGGATCTGGCCTGTAGCTAACGGTGATCCTGATGCTGCTCCTTTCTGTCACCAAATTCCGAAACAAAGAAATCCGCTGCCCGCAGCAGGGAAAAAGAGCGTCTGGCATAAAAAAAGCTGCCCATTGGGCAGCCGGAAACCTGTTCTCTTTTGTGGAACAGGGTTTTGTTTTTGTATTTTTTGCGGTTTGTCAGTTGTTGACGTTATGGTGAACCGGAGTGCTCTTGTCCGTGAGCGGCCGGAAGACATAGCCGGCATCCTTGTAGGCCTTGATGATCGACGGCAAAGCCTGGGCGGTTGTCTCCTTGGCATCGGTATCGTGCATCAAAATGACAACATCATCCATGCCGATTCCGGACGTTGCGTTTTCAATCAGGGTCTGGACGGGTACGCCATTGCCGGAGGCATCGGTGGAATCCACGTTCCAGTCAAAGTAGGCATAGCCGCGATCCTGGACATCCTTGACCAGCTGGGTCATGATGCCCTGCGAATAGTCGGCCGAAACCATGTTGGACGATCCGCCCGGGAAGCGGATGACATTGGACTTGATGCCGGTTTCCTGTTCCACCAGGTCGCTGATCTTCTGCAGATCATCAAAATAGGCTTCCTCGCTGGAATATACCGTTGGATAATCGTGGGTATACGTATGAAGCGCAACGGTATGGCCGGCATCGGCGATGTTTTTCATCAGGCCATAGTATTCCGGGTTGGCGCCAGTGACGAAGAAGGTCGCTTTGACATCATTGGCGGCCAGTTCATCAAGAATTTCATTGGTCACGCCGGATGGGCCATCATCGAAGGTCAGGTAGACGATTTTCTTGCCGTAGTCCGGGTTTTCTTCAACGGTAACGGTCTGCTTGTACGTTTTCTGGTTGCCGGAGCGGTCCGAAGCCGTGTAGTTGACGGTATAGGTTCCGGGTGTTGAAAGATCCAGCTGGGAATCATCAACGTGAACGGTTGGGTTTTCATCCAGCTTGTCGACGGCTGTGTAGGTATTTGGCGTGAAGTAGTCGCCCTGCATGAGGGTCACGGTATCCTGGAAGTTTTCAATTTCCGGGGCTTCCTTGTCGGCGATCCGGTGGAGCTTGGCCGTTTTTGTTGTGGTGTTGTCAAAGGCATCCTTGGCCGTAATGGTCACCTTGTAGTCGCCGGACTGGCCGGGATCAATGGTGCCGTCAAGCCGGACACTGTATTCTGAAGCATCAGAAATCGATTCAATAAAGGAATCCGAAGTGACGGTCGTTGTGGTATCGGTGGTGACATCCTTGAGCGTCATGTCCGGACCGAGCGTATCCTTGACTTCAATCGTGAACGGATATTCCTTTCCTTTATATTCATACATCCCCTGGGTAGTGCCCAGCGTGGAGGTATCGACGTCCCCCTTGAATTCCACATTGTTTTTCGAATCCAGGAAGACGGATTTCAGGTTTCCATACGGATCAAAAGCTTCCTTGTATTGGGCAATATAGTGATCAGAACGCAAGGCAATCGGATTGAACATCTTGTAGCACGACCAGATCAGGGCCGGAATGGCCAGAACGGCCAGCACCAGAATGGCAACCCTTCCCCAGCGAAGGCGGTGTCTCCTTTTTTTGCGTTTCTTTTTTACAGGCTGCGAATTGGAGGCCATAAATACATTTCTCCTTTCTCGATCAGAAATAAGCGTCTTTCTCAGAAACAGGCGTTTATTTTTTTGAATATAAACAAGATGGACAGTCATTCAGGTTCGTGCCGGATCTGTCCCCATCCGGCTGGCAGAAGTCAGCATAAAGCAGGTTTTAATCAGTTCTATTCTGTCAATGAATGCCTGCTAAGTCAAAGCGGCCCTACCATGCCACGCTGCGGGCAGCGGACTGTTTTTCTTTGAAAAAGATCGGCCTGGCTTTGTCTGATGGATGACTTTAGCGAATAAAAGTGTATCAAAAAAGGTTGACAAATTCATCGTCCGCCATAATGTTCACAAAATCACGCCATTCGATCTGCTCCGTATAAAAACAAAGCAGGCGTGTATTCGTTTACATCCATAAAAAGCGTAATTTTTCCGAAAAATCCGGGGCTTCTGACCATTCCGGATCAATCTTAACCTGATCTTGAAGGGCCATAAAAAATCGATAAAGGCTCATGGTATGATGAAAAACAGGAAAGGCGAATGTGTTTATGAAAGTTATCATAATTGGTGAAAACGCAAAGGAGCAGGCTCTCGCTTCTGCTCTCGAGCGGACTGGAAAGCATCAGATCCTTGTCTGTCCAGGAAATCCGGGAACTTCTGAATTCGAGCAGTCGATGGAAGAGCTCCCTGACTTTTATGATCCAACGGATATCCTGAACACGGTGGTCCAGGTCAACCCGGATGCCATTATCATCCTGGATGAATATCTGATCCGTGACGGCTGGAAGGAAAGACTGACCAGCCGGGGATGGAATGTCATTGCTCCGGATTCCAAAGCCGGAAAACTGCTTGACGACAAGCCGTTCTGGGCAGACCTGATGAAAAAATGCGAGATCCCGGTGGCGGATTTCCGGATGATCACAAGCGAGAAAGACGGACTTGATTTTATTGAGCAGTTCGACTGCCCGCTGGTCTTCAAGGAAACGCACGGGAAAAAGCGCTTTGCGATTCCTTACAACAGCGATGAAGCGGCAGAGCTGGTCAGCGAATGGTTTGCGGACGGCTGCGAAAATATCATGGTTTCTGAATTTGTCGAGGGACAGCGGTTTAACCTGCCGGTCTTCGTCTGGAAAGACCGCATCCTGCCTCTTCTGCCTTTTATTGTCCTGCGCGGTGTCTATGAAGAAGAAGACGATGCCCAGGCAAAAGGCATGGGCACCATCTGCCAGCCCGATGGCGATCTGGCCAGGGTCTTTGCACCGGCAGCGGTCGAGCGGATCCTTGTTCCTTTTGTCAAGGAAATTGGGAAGCTTGGCATTGAATACACAGGAATTCTTTCCGGCGAATTCATTGCCACCAATGACGGTCCGGTATGCGTCAACCTGAAAAGCGGCCTGTCAGAAACGGGGGCTTCCGTTTTAAGCCCGCTGCTCGAATCCGATTTGCTGGATGCCTGGCAGAACATCAAGGAGTTCAAAGAACCGGGGCTGAAGTGGTCGGATCACAGCTGCGTCTCGCTGGTCATGGCCGCAAACGACTATCCGCAGGCAGAATCGGTGGGGGCTCCCATTGAGATCGATGAAGATTTTGAAGGCTACCTCTACTATAACCACTCCCGAAACGGCGAAAACGGCCTGGAAACAGCCGGCGGCCGCGTCCTGATCGTCTCAGATGTCGGGAAAACAGTAGCCGATGCAGCCGAAGAAGTTCTCGATGCAGCCAGCCATATTCACTGCGACCAGCTGTTTTACCGCAAAGATATCGGTAAAAACTGCTGATTCCTGAATTAATGATCTCTTTGGTCCGGCAGAATAAGATCTTTTTACTGCTTTGATTTCAATAAGCTTCAGTCTGGTGCTTCCGGTCTGTTTTATGGCAGAAACGGAGAGCTTCGGATTGAAGCTTTCTTCTTTTTGAACAGATTTCAGGACCGATTTGCGAAAGATTTTGGAAAATAAATAATTGTTCTTGCGATCAGATATGAATCTGGTATACTGACTAAGCTGTAATTCAGTCAGCAGACAATTCATTTGCGGTTGTGGTGAAATGGCAGACACGCTGTCTTCAGGCGGCAGTGGGGCAACCCGTGTGCGTTCGAATCGCATCAACCGCACCATGTGACAATAACCCGAGATCATTGGTCTCGGGTCTTTTTTTGTAACCGAAGTATAATCTGTCTAAACAAAATCTACTGGATGTTGACGGAAAATATTTTACAAAATATAATTCTGTTAAACAAGGAGGAAATATGGCAAATACAGAATTTGCGAGGATGATAAAACGGTTGCGGACATCGAGAAAACTCACGATGCAGCAGCTTGCAGATCAGCTCGGAGTTACTAAGGGTGCGGTAAGCATGTGGGAGAACAAGGGGGTAGTTCCCCGAAGAGACATACTGGTGAAAATATCTCAAATATTTGGGATTTCCCTCGACAGTTTAATCGGGAATGAGATAGCAGATGAAGCAAGCAGTGTTTCTGGAAAGCTCTCATATATCCAAAGAGGTTTAGGGAAAATGGATTCACAGCAGCTTGATAAGGCGGAAAAAGTTTTGAAACTGGTCTTTGACGATCTGTTTGATGATGATGAAGGAGATCTTGATGACGATATTTGATTCAAACCACCCTGATTTTAGAAATGCCAAACGAGAGGCTGACTTCTTATTGCTAAGTACTCAATCGTTAGAAGCTTTTCCATATTCAATAAAATCGCTTGTGAAAGAAAAAACAGATCTGAAAATGAAGACATATTCTAAAGCAGCAATGTATGGAGTTGAGATGGAGGAGTTTGGTTCTCAGGATGCCATCCTGCAAAAATACTCTGGGTCAGGAAGATCAATCATTTTCTATAATGATGAGATATCAGTTAAAGAGAGAGTGAAATTCAGTTTAGCACATGAACTGGGTCACTATGTTTTAAAGCATGATTCGTCTGATCATTCCAATTACAGTACTCAGGAAATTGAGGCGAATTTCTTTGCAGCAGAGCTCCTGATGCCGCAGCCGGTTATTTTCGAACTGGTCAGAAGAGGTGCAGATATTACAGTTGCCAATCTCGTCAAATGGTTCGGAGTTTCCAGACAAGCGGCACAGAAAAGATTCGAAACGTTAAGTAAGGTCAACAATGACTTCAGAACTGAAGATGAGATTGAAATCGATAACCTGATCGTCAATAAGTTTATCTTCTTCATCAACAGCATTCTTCCAGATCAAAACTACAGCAACTGGTACGACGAAGAAGAATCATTGCAGTTGGAACGGGAAAGCTGGTATTAAACAGATTCATTCAGTGTTCCGTAAGTTGTGCTCAGAAAGGAGGTGGTAATCTTGAGAGATTTAAAAAAACACATATTCATTCTGTTGGCGCAGTAAGAATATGTGTGAAAGCAGAGTCTTGGCTCTTCTTATCCAATGTGAGTCTAACATTTCTGCTTTCAGCAAACCAGAAAAACTATTCGTCCTGTAGACGTAGAAAGGCAGAGATATGATTAACAGTAAACAGATGCGGGAAAATCCCCTGTTTATGCGTAACGAATTTCCAGTTTCCGGAAAATACGGATTCCCATTAATTAGAAAACAAAAAATCAATCTTGAGCAGCTTTCTTTGATTGCATGTTCAGATACAAGATCAAATGAATCGGAAGAGAACAAGAAACGAGGAGTTCACTTTTTCGTCGATGATTTTCGATTTACCGGAATTTACACCCAACCAGACCGATCACTGAATAAGTACTCCCAATATGCTTTTCTTCTATCTCCGGATTATTCGACTTATGCCGATATGAATCCCTGGAGGCAGATTGAAAGTGTGGCTCACAGCCGGTGGGTGGGTGCTTACTGGCAGAAGCAGGGTTTAACGGTGATTCCAACCATTAGCTGGAGTACTCCATCAAGTTATGAATATTGTTTTGATTCGGTCGAGAAAGGCTCTGTTGTAGCGATTGGTATGATTGGATGCAAAAAGTCTAAAGAAGCTTTTCTCTCTGGATACAACGAAATGCTTCGAAGAATCGAACCAGAAGCAGTTATCTGTTTCGGAACACCTTTTTCCGAAATGAAAGGAAACCTTATAAAAGTAGATTATTTAGAATCCAGAAGGAGGATTAAGTGATGGGCGGCCGTGGCACTTTTGCAGCAGGAAATCCTGTTCCATATACTTATCGGACAGTGGACAAGATTGAGGGGGTCAAGGTTTTAATCGGAATAGATGGAAAGCATAACCTTCCTGTAGAAGCGCATAGCAGTGAAGCTTACATTCGTCTAAAACCAGATGGTACTTTTCATGAGATGAGATTCTATGATAAAGACCATCATCTCATCAGAGAAATTGCTTACCATCCAGAACCAAATTTAAATGGTGGAGATAGAAAAGAAAGTATTCTTCATATTCATGAATATACTCATCCTGGCCACTTTCAATCCAGATCATCTGCAAGAAAATTAAGTGATGCTGAGTATAAAAAATATAGCAGGTATTTTTTGGGAGTGCGTAAAAATGCTAGGAGGTAATGTTAACGAATTTGTAGACAATATCTACATGGGACAGGAATTGGTATTTATATATCATGGTCAGAAATATTTTCTTCAAGGCTATCAGTCTGATGGTACTCCAAACTTATATCTGGATAGATGGGATCCGCCTGGAGATGATTATATATGGATGGGTATTGGAAAAGAAAATTATCCAGTTGAGGATTTTTTAGCGGCCAAACTCTGGGATGGAAGAAGTTTTTGGGAGGCTCAGGATGAAATGGAATGGGTCGACTGCTAAACTACTGGAGAATAGAAATGAATGTCTTACCTTGAATCTATTCCTGTTGGAAGTTCATATTGGAATCAGGTATTAAGCATTTAGCCATTATGATATAATGATAAAAACAGGGACAATCTCTTAGCAGAATAAATTGACCCGATTTGCCATAACAAAGAGCAAGAACATAGGATATAGCAGGGTATGAGTTGGCGTTTGTCTACCATATACCTCATGGCACCATGTGAAAATAACCCGAGATCATTGGTCTCGGGTCTTTTTTATATTTCCAAATCGTATTTACATGCATTAAAATTTGGCTTAAAGATAAACATAATTGAATTAAATTGTAGATTATTAAATCAGCAAAAAGGAAAGACACCAATGAGAAGAAGTCTGTAGATGGTCTGCTTAAACATATGAAGGAGAAAGGAATTACATTTAAATGTGCTCCATAAAAGGATGCAAAAGAGTTTATAATCAAGAATCATCGGGAGTTTATCAGAATTTTGGAGATACTTATGAGAGTGGAGAAGAAAACTAAACGATCTAGAATGGACCCAGCAGTTGTTTTAACACTGATTTTTGTAGTATTAAAAATAACTGGGGCGATTTCGTGGCCCTGGATGTGGGTGGTAAGTCCAATCTGGCTTACTTTGTTGTTTTTCGCCGTTATCCTTTCTGTCATTTTGGTTGGCGGACGGATTGTGAAGGGAAAGTGGTAACTTCCACTTTTTTAATCGAGCTGTAAATCGAAGTTTCTAAAGGATAGAGGTCCCCTATGGCTTACTTTCTTAAGAAAACCAACCGCAAAAAAAGGTTTTTATCTGCAGATTTATTTTTCATTCCGTGACCCAGGTACCAAGATGCCTAAAAATAAATGCCATCAGACTCTCGGCTTTGTTTCCGATCTGATGGCTCAGGGTATTGCCGATCCCATCTCCCACTATCAGAAGGTCGTCGAAGAGCTCAACGATGAATTCCACAAAGAGAAAGCTGACCGCCGGGAAAAGAAAATCGGTTCTGTCTCTCCCGAAAGACATCTCGGCTACTTTCCTGCAGCTTCTCTGCTGCGCAGACTCGACGCCCTGCCTGATGTGGACCGCCTTGCTTCTGTCAGGGACTTTCAGTTCTCTGTTTCTGAATGCCTGTCTACTCTGATCTGTGCCCGCCTTGTCAATCCTGTCTCCAAATCCAGAACAGTCAGTGAAGTTCTGCCGACTCTGTGGAATGAGCCCCAGTTCTCCTATGATCAGATTCTTTCCTGTCTGGACTTCATTGGAAATGACTACGAAAAGATTGTTGAGATCTTCACCCGCCATACTGACGAGACCTATATCCTTGATTACTCCCGCTCCTTCTTTGACTGCACCAACTTCTATTTCGAGATTGATCAGGAAGATGAGTGGAGACGCAAAGGCCCATCCAAAGAAAATAGAAAGGATCCGATTATCGGAATGGGTCTGCTTCTTGATGCCCAGTGCATTCCAGTAGGAATGAAGCTCTATCCGGGCAATCAGTCTGAAAAACCTGTTCTTAGAGAAGTTATCCGTTCTCTGAAAAGACAGCACGGCAAAGCGGGCAGAGTGGTTCAGGTCGCTGACAAGGGACTCAACTGCGCAGAAAACATCTACACCGCTCTGAAGGACAAAGACGGATACATCTTTTCCAAATCAGTAAAGCAGCTCAGAGAGACAGAACGTGTATGGGCTCTTAAGCCGGAGGGATTCGTGAGTGTTCAGGATCCGGATGACGGTTCAGTCAGATTCAGGATCAAGAGCGATATCGATACATTTGATTACGAGTTTACGGACAGAAACGGAAGAAAGATCTCGTTCAGAACCAGAGAGAAAAGGATTGTCACCTACAACCCGAAACTGGCCAGAAAGCAGAACCGGGAGATCGACAGAATGGTAGACAAAGCCAGAGGATGCGCTCTGAGCTTTGCGAAGAAGAGTGAGTATGGAGAATCCGCAAAGTATGTCAATTTCAACTCAGTTGACGAACAGGGCAATCCGAACGGAAAGAAAGCCGCTGTCACTCTGAACTATGAAAAGATCGAAAAGGACAGGGCCTGCGCCGGCTATAACATGCTTGTCACTTCAGAGACCGGTGTCGATGACATGACCATTTACAGCACCTATCATGAGCTCTGGAGAATTGAGGAGTCCTTCAGAACAATGAAATCGGAACTGGATGCCAGACCTGTCTATCTGCAGACGATCAACCGGATCAAAGGACACTTTCTGATCTGCTATCTGTCTGTGCTTCTGGAGCGTCTGATTCAGTTCAAGGTTCTGGATAATCAATTTGGCAGCCATCAGGTTTATAGGTTTATCCGGGAGTTCAAAGTGATGAAGTACGGCAACAAGGAATTCGTCAATCTGACTGTGAATTCGGTGCTGATTGAGTATTTCGAACAGAAGTATAATTTGCCGATTACCAATTATTATCTAAGCAAAGCCCAAATAAAAAAGATCTTAGAGAAACCGCTCTAAAATCTTAATTATTAGCATGGGCACTACAATCGGTATTTGAACTTCTAAAATCAGGTAAAATGCAAGTCCTAAATTTGCTTGAGAATTACTTCTCATATCCTCTTGGAGGTGGTATGATTAGGTAAACATAAATCAATTCTCCTTAGCAAGTGAATTGATCCGTATTTGCCATAACAAAGAGCAAGAACATAGGATATATCAGGGAAGAAGTAGGCGTTTGTCTACCATATACCTAATGGCACCATTTGAACAAAATAGACCAGAATTGGTCTTCAAAGGCGATATATATCTTTCTAAAGAGAGGATATATATCGCCTTTTTTTGGCGCTTTAAAAAATGTTGAGGTTTTGATACCTGCGAGCTTTCTATGAACTTGAGGTTTCAAAACCTCATTTTTGTTTAAAGGTCAGCCTGGACTGTCATTCAGCTGCCTGTCACTCTTCTTCAATGGGCTCCAGTGAATACGGGAGCTTATTTAGGAGTTTATATGGACAAATTCAATATTAAGATCTCAAGAAGCCAGCTGATGGAGCTGTGCAGCAACCTTGGTCTGAGTGAGGATGTACTGGAAGATATTTACCATTTGTGGAATCAGAAACAGGAAAAAATAACAAATGATATAGAAGACCTGCTGAAAAGCGGATCAGCACCACGAAAACGTCTGATCATGGACCATTCACTGGGTGGAAATAAGGGAGAGGAGAAGTTCCTGGCCGGATATGATCCGCTCCAGGAACTGGTCTTCGTAACGGACAGCCCATATGGCTATTCTTTGAACGTCGTTCCGCTCAGTGTTTTTGTGACCGATGAATATGAGATTCCAGTGGCTGCAGGACAGGAAGAAATCCTGAAAGATGATCTTCCGTTCTGATGGCAAAAAGAAAAAAGTAAAAATGTGCTTGTCGCTTTCTTCCATCGCCTCGCTCGCAAAGACCGGAGTGCGCAGATGGATAAGAACTGGCAAGGGGATAAGCGCCAGCGGCCCTTGCCAGGGCTAAGCCATCTGTGCGACGATGGGATGCGAGTGAAGGCGGATGGAAGAAACACAATCTTCCGGAGCAGAGCGAGCCGCGGTCCAGCTGCGTAAGCTGGGCCCGCTGAAGGCGCTCTGAGGATATGAATAAAGAGAAAGGCAGCTTCAGAAACCAACAGAAGCTGCCTTTTATTATTGAATAGACTGTTGGGAATCCAGGCAAAATAATCTGACGAATCGAATGGTGCAGTGAGATTTTGTGCAATAGAATTTGATGCAAACTGGTTTTGGCTTATGGAATAAATAGATTTTCAAGGACAAATCAAAGTGACGATCTACACACTGGCAGTTTGTCCTATCGCTTCAAAGACTTGTCTGCATTGTCTGGAATGAAC
>Ash_p2__coassemble_1467_pt1 | contig 19144 bp, 15 predicted proteins | sample Ash_p2__metabat2_high_PE_029 | metagenome-assembled genome bin Ash_p2
AGCTTTTTAGAAGGGTTTTTGAGTTATCTATTCTAAATCTCTGCAAAACTCAGATCAGAAAGTGATTTTTCCGGAAAATCTTCCAGCTCCTTTACAATATCTTCCATCAGGTATTGCGCAAAAACTGGAAATGGAACCCTGGCAAGCCGGTTAAAAAAGCAGCTTCTGAAAAACGGGCTGGACGAGCCCCAGTCTTTTAAAGCATCAAAGAGATCTTTTTCGACTAAAATCATCTGTTTAATGCGGCCTTTAAAATCATTCATGCGTCGCATGATTGTCTTTCGCTTCAACTGTTTTTTCAGGCTGGCCAGTTTTGGCCGGACCATGGGGATGAATTTATCATAGTCTGGAAGGCCTTCATCCTCTGTGCAGTCAAAAAACAGATAAAACAGCTGGCATACCTGCCAGATTTCGGCATTCATCAGCAGACGGGAAGAACTGGTATAAATCTGCAGTCCGCATAAAGTCCTCTGCAAATCATCCAGGATCGATTCAACCCAGAATTTGCGCTCGTTTTGAGTAGCGGGCTGATAGCCGGTGGAGCTGCAAAACTGGTCAAAAAGGCCTTTTGCAAACTGCAGCCTCTCTTCTGGATCTGCCTGCAGCAGCCCAAGTACACTATCGTAATCGGTCAGGCTGCAGTATTTGATCATTTCCTGGACCGGCAGATATTTTTCAGAAAAATACTTGTAATATTCATTACTGGCCGCATCCTCCAACACCTCCCTGAAGTCAGTGTTTTCCAGCAAGTCTTCGATTTCCTCAGTAAACTTATCGTAATCCAGAAAATCCAACGACTCGGTATTTACAGGTTTTGCCGGCTTGCAGGCTGAATCAGGCTGTTTATTGGCAGGCTGGCTGCTTCGAGCTTTTGTTTTTTTCTTATTTGCCATGATTATTCCTCGCTTTACTCTCTTCTTTTGGTTCCCGGGCTTTTGTCCCTTCTGGCTTTGGCAAAAGCTGTTCTGCCTTATAATTTAATATTTTATCATTTTAAATCAAAGTTCTCTCAGTATGATCAGTTTTCAAAAATATACTGGGAGATTTTTCAGGAATCTGTTTCTGTCTTTGGCTGTAGAATTTCCGGTACATCAAAGCCCATATGCAGATAGGCTTTGGCCGTAGCCATACGGCCCTTGGGCGTCCGGTTAATCAGGCCGGTCTGTAAAAGATAGGGCTCATACATATCTTCCAGAGTGGTCGAATCTTCGCCAATGGAGCTGGCCAGTGCTTCCAGGCCGACCGGTCCGCCGTTAAAGCGGCAAATGATGCCTTCCAGGTACTTGCGGTCAACAGAATCGAGGCCCAGCTCATCCACGGCCAGGCGGTTGAGCGCATCTCTGGCAATTGTCCGGCTGACCAGTCCATCATTGTAGACCTGGGCAAAATCCCGGATCCGCCGCAGCAGCCGGTTGGCAATACGCGGCGTTCCTCTTGAACGCAGGGCAATTTCCAGAACGGCATCATTTTCCAGATCGCAGCCCAGAATACCGGCAGTCCGTTCAATAATCCGGCCCAGGTCGCTTTGCGAGTAGTAGCTCAGCGAAGAAACAATGCCAAACCGGTCACGCAAAGGCGCCGACAAATCGCCGGCTCTGGTCGTAGCGCCAACCAGGGTAAAAGGCGGCAGGGTCAGGCGGATGGAATGCGCTGAGGCTCCATCCTTTCCTACAACAATATCCAGAAAAAAATCTTCCATGGCTGGATAGAGGATTTCCTCGATTTGTCTTGGCAGGCGGTGAATCTCGTCAATAAAGAGCACATCCCCCGGTTCCAGTGTTGATAAGATCGCTGCCAGATCGCCGCTTTTTTGCAGGGCCGGCCCGGAGGTAGTGACCAGGTTGCCCTTCATTTCGTTGGCAATGATCATAGCCAGCGTCGTCTTTCCAAGTCCTGGGGGTCCGTAAAGCAAAACGTGGTCGAGCACTTCATTGCGGCTGCGGGCTGCCTGGATGAAGACATTCAGATTCTGCTTCAGTTCATCCTGGCCGATATACTCTTTCAGGCTCGCCGGTCGAAGCGCCTGTTCGGCATCTTCCAGGCTTTCTTCCCTGTCTTTTTCACCATCCAGAATTCTCTCTTCCATGCAGATCCTCCTTCCAATTGTGTATTCTTTTTCTAAATCCTTTTCATCTGACTTCAAAGCCGGCAGCCAGTGCCGCTGCTCCTTTTCAAAGGGCGCATTGGTTCAAAATGCGCATTGGCGGCCGGTTTATTCACTGTGTTTCCAACAAAAATCCATTCGCTCCAATATTCTTGAAGATTCAATTTCGATCCAGAGGGCTGACCTGGATTCTTTCCGATTCTGAGGGCTTCGGATGCAGACAGTCCGGCATAATTTTGCGATATACTGGACGGCCGGATTTCTGGCCAAAGGTGAGAATGATCAGGCAGCTGATTAGCAGGAAAGCTGGTTCTGCCTGTATATAGACTTGTCCCGCCCAAAACTCCTGATTGTTTTAAAACGCCTGGCAAAAAGCTGTATCCTGACCGGTTTCCTGCTGGTCTTTGGTTCCTGGCGCTGGTTTTGTTTATCGCCAGGCTGTGATCAGAAGCGGCGTTTCCTGTTTTGTGCCAGCTGCTTCAGGCAATGGCGCAAAAGCTCATCTTCCTTCATGGACGCCAGCATTTCCGGCGCAACGGCCAGCCCATCCACTTCGCTTTGCTTGTAGCCAAGCGAAAGCAGGGCATCGCTGACTTCAGACCATACCGGGCTGGCCGGTTTTTCTTTTTTCCTGGCGGCCGGTTCTTTTTCTTCCAGAACGATCCGGCCTTTGAGATCCAGAATAATCTGGCCGGCTGTTTTTGCCCCAATACCCGGAAGCTTTTTAAGGGTGGCCGTATCGGCATTTTCAATGGCCCGGATAATGGTCTGGCAATCCATGGCACAAAGCATATTGAGCACGGTCTTGCAGCCGACGCCCTTGACCTGGATGAGCAGCGTAAACAGTTCATACTGCTCTTCCTGTTCAAAGCCATATAAAAACTGCCCGTCTTCCTTGAACTGCTGATAGCAGAAAAAGGAAACTGCCTGTCCCGGCTGGTAAGCCTGGGGATTGAGAACAAAGACTTCATAGCCTACATGTCCTGCCTTGACAATGACCCGCTCCTTGCGGATCAGCAGGATTTCACCTTCCAGATAAGCAATCATACCGCTCGACTCCCCTTTCGCTTTTTCCTCTTTTCTTTTCCCTGCCCCGTCAATCCATCATCGGCCAGGATTCCTTCCAGCAAGAATCCGTCGACCTGGCCTGATCCGTCATTGCACTGTTTCTCATTTTCTCTGCTGTCCTGTCAGGCCAGCCAGGTCATCATTTCCTGGAAAATGAAGCCGGAAAATCCGGCGGATCTTTCTGGATTGTTTTTGCACATGAATGACAGTATAGCGGATACTCACCGCTTCAAAAAGCAGATCAGGCACCATGAAGGCCAAATGTGCGTTTCTGGTGCGGATTCAGCTTTCATCATACCGCATTGGCGAGGGCAATTTCAGCCTTCTAATTAAGCGTTTACATTTTTGGAATCTCAATTGTGTTATTTTCTGTCCGCTGATGTCGGCCGGCAAAGAAGCAGAACATCATTTTCGATCCGCTTTGACTTGTCTTCGTTTCAATTTTCAGGTTTTTCAACATTTTTCATACCTCTAGCCCACAAGATTTCGAATTCTTTCACAAATCGGCTCTTTCGGGCTGACGCTTAAGATTGTTCAATGCTATAACTGATCTACTACTTTTCGAACCTGTATAAAAAACAGATGCATCTGTATACAGATTCTGAACAGCAGTCAAGACAGGAGAGAGAAAAAAAGATGAGTAAGATTTACAACTTTTCCGCAGGCCCAGCCTGTATGCCAGAAGCTGTCTTAAAAAAGGCAGCAGATGAAATGCTTGATGCCAACGGCTCAGGAATGAGCGTGATGGAAATGTCCCATCGATCTCCGGAGTTCGAATCCATTCTCAAAGAAACCAAGGATACGATCCGTCGTCTGGCCAATATTCCAGAAGATTATGAAATTCTGTTTATCCAGGGCGGCGGCAACCTGCAGTTTTCCATGGTCCCCATGAACTTCAACAAAAACGGCGCGGACATTATCAATACCGGCCAGTGGACAAAGAAAGCCATTAAGGAGACCGAGAAGCTTGGCAAGGTTCACATTGCCGGCGACAGCTCGGACAAAACCTTTTCCTATATTCCAAAAATTACCCAGGAAGACCTTGATCCGGATACAGACTACGTTTATATCTGTGAAAACAACACCATCTTCGGTACCAAGTATAAAAACCTTCCGCCGCATGAAGGCAAGAAGCTGATTGCCGACCTTTCCAGCTGCATCTTCACTGAACCGCTGGATGTCAGCCAGTATGACATGATCTTTGCCGGCGCCCAGAAAAACCTTGGCCCAGCCGGTGTAACCCTGGTCATCATCAAGAAAGATCTGCTCAACGACCAGCGCGATGACATCCCGGCAACCATGCTCGACTACAAGACATATGTAGACAACGACTCCCTTTACAATACCCCCCCAACCTATGGCATTTATATGGTTGGCCTGGTGTGCAAATGGCTGGAAGAAGAAATCGGCGGCCTGGCAGAAATGGAAAAAATCAACCATGCCAAAGCCAAGCTGCTCTATGACTATCTCGACAGTTCAAAAATGTTCTCCAACCCGGTTGCCGTTGAAGACAGATCGTATGTCAACATTCCTTTTGTCACCGGTGATGCTGAACTGGACAAGAAATTCATTAAAGAAGCCAAGGAAGCAGGCTTTGTCAACCTGAAGGGCCATCGCTCCGTTGGCGGCATGCGTGCATCTATCTACAATGCCATGCCATTAGAAGGTGTCGAAAAGCTTGTTGATTTCATGAAGAAATTTGAAGAGGAGAATGCTTAGTCATGAAAAAGATTTCCCTGATGAACGTCATCGCCAAAAAAGGAACGGACGTTTTCGACGATAACTATGTGTGCGAACAAAAAGCGGAAAACCCGGATGCGATTGTGGTCCGCTCCGCTGACCTCCATGACTATCCATACCCCGACAATCTAAAAGCCATCGCCCGCGCGGGCGCCGGGGTCAACAACATCGACCTGGATGCCTGCACGAAAAAAGGAATCGTCGTGTTTAACACCCCTGGAGCCAATGCCAATGCGGTCAAGGAACTTGTCATTGCCGGCCTGCTGCTGGCCAGCCGCGATATTTTCCATGGTATGGAATGGGTCAATACCCAGAAGGGATCCGAAACCCTGACAAAGGATATGGAAAAGCAGAAAAAGAAATACGCAGGCAATGAAATCGCCGGCAAGACGCTGGGCGTAGTCGGCCTGGGTGCCATCGGCAGCAAGCTGGCCAACACTGCCCTGCATCTGGATATGGATGTTTTAGGCTACGACCCCTATCTGTCAGTAGATTCTGCCTGGAAGCTGAGCCGCTGGGTTCACCACAAGAAAAACCTGAACGACCTGTATGAAGATTCAGACTTCATTTCCCTGCATCTGCCGCTGCTTGATTCGACCAAAGGCATGATCAACAAGGAAGCCATCAGCCACATGAAAGACGGCGTCAAGATCCTGAACTTTGCCCGCGGCGGCCTGGTTAACGACGATGACCTGCTGGAAGCACTCGATTCGGGCAAAGTCAGCCTGTATGTTACCGACTTTCCCGATGGCAAGCTGGCCGGCCATCCAAAAGTGATCGGCCTGCCCCATCTTGGTGCCAGCTCTGAAGAATCCGAGGAAAACTGCGCCGTTGCTGCCGCCAGAGAAATCCGGGCTTATCTGGAAGAAGGAAATATCATCAACTCCGTCAACATGCCCTGCGTTTCCCTGGACATGAAAACCCCTTACCGTGTTGGTGTCATCCACACCAATACGCCAAAAGTTCTTTCCCGCGTAACCGACATCCTCTCCAAAGATGATGCCAATATTGAAAACCTGCTCAACAAATCCAGAGGCGATATCGCCTATACAATCCTGGATCTGGATACCGCTCCAGCGGCTGAATCGCTGGACGCGATTCGCGGTCTTTCCCAAGTTATGCGCGTAGAGCTGTTTGAAAAGAGCGCTGCGTGAAAATCTTTAACAGCGCCAATATCCTTCTTCCAAAAACAAGCAGCTATCATAAATGGGCTGTTGTCGCCTGCGACCAGTATTCAAGCAACCCTGACTACTGGAACCGGGTTCATGAAGCCGTCCAGGACGAGCCAAGCACACTGCAGGTGATTCTGCCGGAAGCCTGGCTGGGAACGGACAGGGAAAAAAGCCACCAGGAAAAGATCCGGCCAGCCATGGAAGCTTTTCTTAAGCAGAAACTGCTGAAAGAATACCCGGATTCCTTTATCTATGTTGAGCGGACTCTGGCTGATGGAACGATCCGTCAGGGCCTGGTTGGTGCCCTGGATCTGGAAGCTTATGACTATCATTGCCCAAGCACCTTTCCGGTCCGGGCGACTGAAGCAACCATTCTTGAGCGGATTCCGCCCCGGGCTGAAATCCGCAAGGAAGCCATCCTGGAATTTCCCCATATCCTGCTGCTCCAGAATGACAGCCAGGATATCCTGTTTCAGGGCCTGCTCTCGATTCGTGAGCAGCTTCCAGTGGTCTATGATTTTGACCTGATGGAAAACGGCGGTCACATTACAGGCCGTCTGGTCAACGGCTCCTTCAAGAAAGAAATTGAAGCCTGGCTTGACCGGTATGAGCAAGAAGTCCGGCAGGCTTCAGGTCCAGATTCTAATCCGTTGTTATATGCGGTGGGCGATGGCAATCACTCGCTGGCGGCAGCCAAAAGTGTGTGGAATCTGATCAGGCAGGATCTGGATGAAGAACAGTCCCTGGTTCATCCTTCCCGCTATGCCCTGGCGGAACTGGAAAATCTTCATCACAGAGCCCAGAAATTCGAGCCGATTCACCGGATTCTCAAGAATGTAGATCCCAGCGCCCTGCTGGCAAGCTTTCCGCCTGCTGATCCGGAGATGGCTTACCCGATTCGCTGGATCAGCGGCGATAAAGAAGGCACGATCTATCTGGATGCCTCTCTTTCACCGCTGCCGCTGGCTGTTCTTCAAAAGCATCTGGATGCCTGGCTGGAAGAAAATCCCGGCGAAATTGACTATATCCATGGTGAATCCGACCTGGAAAAGCTCGCCGCCAGCCCGCACAATGTCGGCTTTTTTCTGCCAGTTATTGAAAAAGACAGTCTGTTTAAGACGATCATCAATGACGGTTCCCTGCCGCGCAAAACCTTCTCCATGGGCCATGCTCATGAAAAGCGCTACTACCTGGAAGGCAAAGTTCTCCAGCCGCTTGAAGAAAAAGAATAAGAAAAACAATACAGTCAAAGCCTGGATCAATGCTTGAAGCAATATCCTGTCTCATCCCCTGCTTTTGTCTTTCCTCCATTTTCATCACGTGAAAGCAGGCTATGATCTGGAAAAATATCTGGCCAGGCAGATCCTCAAGTTTCCATTGGCCGGCTGCAGGTTCTCAGCTGGAAACTTTGATGGCCGAAACGACAGGCAGTATTGACAAGCAAACAAGGACAGAATCCACGGCTCATTATTATTAAGTCTGGATTCTGTCCTTTTGCTTATTGTTGGTCTGTCTTTGTTCAAAGCATGGCGCTTAGAAAATTTCAATCCTGTTCATCAGGATTTCATTCTCTCTTTGTCGGGATAAAGTCTTCTGGAGACTGTCAGCCTTTCAAATCGATATCGAGCAGCACCGGGCAATGATCGCTGCCGTAAACATCATCCAGGATCTCTACGCTTCTGGCCTTGCCGGCAATAGCCGGAGAAGCCAGCCAGTAGTCAATGCGCCAGCCCTGGTTGCGCTCCCGGCCCCTGGAGTAATAAGACCACCAGGTATATTTGCGGCTCTGGGGATAAAGGCTGCGATACAGGTCGACAAAATGGTCCATCAGCCAGTGCTCAAAATCGAATCGCTCCTGGTCAGAATAGCCGGCTGAGCCGGCACCGGCTGCTTCATCGAAAATATCGAGAGCACTGCGGGCGACATTCATGTCTCCGCAGATCAGAACCGGCCGGTCGATGGATTTGCAGTAGCGGGCAAAAGCCTCATCCCACTTCTGGCGAAAATCAATCCGCTTCAGGCCTTCCTGGGCATTGGGCGTGTACACATTGACCAGCGCAAAGTCTTTGAAATAAGCCGTGATCACCCGGCCTTCTCCATCCAGCTCTTCAATGCCAAGTCCCATGGTCACTTTTTCCGGTTCAATCCGGCTGGCAATCAGCGTTCCCGAATAGCCTTTGCGCTTCGCTGAGTTGATGTAAATCCAGGGATAAAGCCCTTCATCCAGATCAATCTGGTCAGGCATGGCCTTGATCTCCTGCAGGCAGACAATATCCGCATCGATCAAATCCAGGATCTGCTCCAGTCCCTTTTTTGCGATGGCCCGGTAGCCATTCACATTCCATGTTAAAAGTCTCATAGTCTCTCCTTATACAACAACAATCAGACCGGTTCATCAATCGCACTGATTTAATGGATCAGCCAGCTTCCAGCACCATTTCCCTGCAGTATCTTTTTACGTATTTAGCTTTCCACTTTTTGGCTGATGAACAGAAAGCCGGCTGAACGGATTCAGGCCGGCTTTTCGTATTCAGTTTAAAATATTCGGTATCTGAAAACAGGCCGAAAAACATCCAAAAACCATACAGGCTGAGAGCTTTTCTGCCTTGATGATTCCGGTTATTTCCCGGTTTTGTTTTCGCTCGTTTCCTTTGGTGTCCTTTTTTGCAGGCACGAATCGATAATTGGATGCTGATGCTCATCCGGCAGCTCAAAATTCGATTCCCTGCAGATATAGATGGGACGATCTTTGACTTCCAGGTAAGTCCTGGCCAGATACTGGCCCAGGATACCGATACATAGCAGCTGAATTCCGCCAATCATCATGATCACGCAAATCAGGCTGGGCCAGCCGGAGACCGGATCGCCAAAAGCCAGGGTCCGGACAATGATCACAATAATCATGATAAAAGCGATCAGCGAAAACAGGATTCCAAAAGCAGAGGCGATCTGAAGCGGCGCTGTAGAAAAGGAGACAATTCCGCTGATCGCATATTTAAACAGCTTCCAGAACGACCATTTCGTTTCGCCGGCAGCTCTTTCGATATTCTCGTATTCCAGCCATTTAGTGTTATAGCCTACCCAGCCAAAAATCCCCTTTGAAAAGCGGTTGTATTCGGGCATTTCAAGGATCGCTTCAACAAACGGACGGCTCATCAGGCGATAATCCCTGGCTCCGTCAACCATATCTACATCGGATGCCCGGTTCATCATCTTATAGAACATCCGGGCAAAGAAAGAGCGGATGGGCGGCTCACCTTTGCGGGTCACCCGGCGCGTTGCACACGAGTCATAGCCTTCTTCTTCCACAGCCTTGACCATTTCCGGAAGCAAAGCCGGCGGATCCTGCAAGTCTGCATCCATGATCACGGTGTAATCTCCGGAGGCATTTTTAAGTCCGGCGTAAATTGCGCCTTCCTTGCCAAAATTGCGGGAAAACGAAATATAGTGAACCCGGGGATCCCTGGCAGCAATTTCACGGATCTCTTCGAGTGTTTTGTCACTGGAACCGTCATTGACCAGCAGGAACTCAAACTCGTATTGAGGAAGCAGGCCTGCCGTATGGTCAAGAGCGTCATACAGAAGCGGCATCATCTCCTGTTCGTTATAGCAGGGGACAACAATAGAAATTCTGGACATAGACACCTTCCATTTCTCAGGAAAGTATACCAGCAATTTGTCCTGCTGCCATAATCCATGTCAACAAACATGGCGGGATTCCCCCGTCTCTAAGCAAAGCGAAGGCGGGGGAGGGATAGCCATCTTTTTTATGAAGCTGCTGCTGATTCTTTTTGCCTGAAGGAAATCCAGTTGTTATTTCTTTTTTTCAGTCGCAGCCTGGACAGCGAAACCAGGGTATAGCTTTTTCCAGGAGCATGAATAGATTCTCCATTTACACTTGTCACCCGGCAGGAACTGGATCCGCTATAACTGGAAATATACCCGCTCTGTCAAAAACAGTGAACAGTGTCGTCCAGACACCAGTTTTTAGATTAATTCAGCAAAGCGGGCTTTTCCTTTTTGGCCGTTGCTTTTTCCATTTCTTCATAAAGATGCTGGTACATTTTTTCGCTTCTCGTGGCTTCCAGAGCATCCTGGGTACGGCCATTCATAATAAGCCACGAATAGAGCCGCCCGCTTTCTGCCCGGCCTTCTGTTCGGCCTTCCTTACGGCCCCTGGCCAGGCCGAGGCTCAGAATATCCTGCTTTTCTTCTTCTGAAAGAAAGCTGATCATGGTTTTCACTGTCCTTTCTTCTGCTTCATCTTCAAAAAACTGTCTCACTTCATTTTCATCAAGATCTGCTCCCTTAAGTGCGGCCAGCAGTCTCAAAAAAGCTTCGCGATGGACTAACTTCATTGTATCATCTGCCGCAAACGTCTCATGATTCCTTACAGATTTAATAAATCCGGCAATATATTTAAAATCGGAATTCATCCGTTCGATCACTTCATCTTCCAGAGCCCCGGCATCAAACAGCAGCATGGGCTGATCAAGATGAAGTGGCTTGGCATATTTTTCTGGAATGCCATAGCTGTCACTCAGGCTCGATGCTGTGTTCCAGGGCCGTTCTGTCCCGATATAGACGACAATCGTGGCCACTGCCGCTTCCTGCTCTTCTGGCAAAGCTGCCTTCTCCTTTCGCTTTTTGCGGGCTGTTCTGGCATCCACCAGCTGTTTCTGGTAATCCGCTCCGTCATAGCCCTTGATCCGGGCCGGCATCGTCTTGTCCGGCCGGGACTGGATTTCAATGCCTGAAGCAATCTTTCCGCCTTCCGGCAGGTTCCAGAGCTTGTACACATCCCGCTCGACTTCAAGCAGCTGGTTTTCTTTCGAGAGGGCCCAGCTGGACTTGCGATCCGACAAGGCTTCTGGATCTACCGCTTTCCACCCAAAAACGGCCCAGTTTAAAAGATCAGCCAGAATATCGTTATAGCTGAAAAACTCCTTTGCGCTGGCATCTTTCTTTTTTGGCATAATCATCGCCTTTCTGTAAGAACTGAATCTTTTTCTCTTTTCCTGCAGAAATGAAGCCGACCATAACGCTTTTTTAAAAGACCAGGATGGTTACCGGCCTTCGTTTTCCAACAGCATTTATTACTGGACGACCTGGTTCGAATGGCTTCTGGCTTTTTCAAGTGATATCACACAGCCACCATAAAACAGTCTGGATCTTAAATCAATAAATAGTATTTAGTATTAAAAGTCATATGTGAATTATTTATATCTGAATTATGAATCTTTTATGACAGCTTATGACCGCCAAAAACGCCGGTTTCCATGTCAGCCGGCCTGTATCAAAATAAAACAACCGGATGCTTTTTTCCTGCCCGTCCTTCAGGCAAAGCAAATAGCGGTAATCGTCCTTCCTGCCCGGCTGCTCTTTCTCTCGTGCTTCCGGATTTTCCGGCCGGCAAGAAAGCCATCTTTTTAGCTGGCACTCCTCCCTGTTTCCTGCTGTTTGCGCCTGGAAAATGCCACGAAAAAAGTGCAGATTTTTTTGCACTTCTCTGAAGAAATGTATGAAATCTGCACGTTTTACAGGTGTGATCGGACAGTCTGTTCTTTGCAAAGCCAGTGCAAAACGCATGCTGGCTCTGATCAGTTTTCAATAAACTCGAATTCGTAGCCTTCCAGTTCGATTACATCGCCATCTTCAGCTCCGGCTTCCCGCAGATTCTTGTCGATTCCCAGAAAGCGCATCTGATTGGCAAAGTTGAAGAAGTCCTCATCCGTATTGAGCTTTTCCATATGGAAATTCTTGCGGATAAGCGGTCCATAGACTTTGTAGCGGCCCGGTTCCACCTGCTCGATGGTGTAGGGCTGTTCTTTTTCTTCAAAGGTGTAAGTAACACCCTGATCTTCCTCTGTTTCGTCCAGAACCGGGAAGACTGGCGTTGTTTCCAGCAGATCCGCGGCTTTGCGCAGCACTGGATCCAGACCTTCATGAATAATGGTCTGGGCTTCATAAACTTCAAGATCCGGGTAGGCTTCCTTGAAGCGCTCCAGATTCTCCTGGGCATGTTCTTCGTCCATTTTATTGGCCACGACAATTTGCGGCCGCTCCAGCAGGCGCAAATGATAGTTTTCAAGTTCCTTATTAATATTGCGATAGTCTTCAACCGGATCGCGGCCGTCTTCAGCCCCCATATCGATGACATGAATGATGACCCGGCAGCGCTCAATATGCTTCAAAAACTGATGACCAAGCCCTTTTCCTTCGCTGGCCCCATCAATCAGGCCGGGCAGATCGGCCATGACAAAGCTGCGGCCGTCTTTTGTCTGCACAACTCCGACATTTGGAGCGATCGTCGTAAATGGATAGTCGCCAATTTCCGGCTTGGCCCGGCTTACTGCGTCGAGGAAAGTCGATTTGCCAACGGATGGATAGCCAACCAGTCCGACATCGGCCAGGGTGCGCAGCTCAACCATGACATCGTATTCCTGGCCTTCCTTGCCTGGTTCGGCATAGCGCGGCGCGACATCGCGGCTGGACTTAAAGCGTGCATTTCCTCTGCCGCCGCGCCCGCCCTGGGCAACAACCTGTCTTTGATGCGGCTCAGTCAGATCCGCAAGAATCTGGCCTGTATCGGCCTTTTTCACGATTGTTCCTAATGGGACTTTAACAATCCGGTCTCCGGCGTTGGCCCCATGCATTCGCTTATTTTTACCCTTTTCTCCGGGTTCTGCTTTAATGTTTCGATGATAGCGCAAATCGAGCAGCGTCACCATACCCGGGTCAGCCTCGAAAATAACGCTTCCGCCATTTCCGCCGTCACCGCCAAATGGTCCGCCGTTTGCGACATACTTTTCGTGCTTGAATGAAACAAGTCCATCCCCGCCTTTACCGGCTTTGACATGCACTTTTACCTGATCCACAAACATGGTAATCCCTCACTTTTCAATCCTATTTTAATGACTGCTCCCCTGTTTTCGGATGCGTATGCCTGACTGACAGCCGGGCTTTTAACCGCCCGCAGGGCCTTTGGAAGACTTCTTTCAAGCCGGCCATCCGGCAAGGAAAGCCAGAAACGGCTTAGCTAAAGCATCTCAGAAAGAGCAGATGTTAACAGGATACTTCAAAGTCTGCAGCTCTATGGTTTTAAGCTCCTGCTGCCGGCCTGTTTTTTTGTTTTTTGCCGTTTTTGTCTGCGAACGGCTGTCCTGTTACCAGGATAGCTGCCAGAGGTGGTCCAGAAATGACGAATCCTATGGCCGGCTTTGCCAGCAACGGCAAAGCGGCCTGGGTCTTCCTGACAGCTGTGATATCAGGCAGTGAAAGCGGTTATGAACCCGTTTGACCTTAAAATAGTAAAAAGAACAAGCTTTCTGCCAGAAGCCGTTTCTCTTTGCTAATCATTGAGCAAAGGAGCAGGTACGAAACTCGCCCAGCCAGAAAGCTTGAGTTGAGGCACCTATGATTATTAATGTCCTTTTGCTGGTGGTGCTTGCTGATCTGGTTTATCATCCACAACTTTGCCAAGGCAAAGAAATTTACCGAAGTTTCGGGATGGCATGACAAGTTTGTCCCGATCTATTCCATCGTCCTTTTCCTGGTCACCATGTCCTGGACAAAGCAGGATTTGATGATGCTGGCCATTCTGGCCCCGATTGCCCTGTTTACCGGCTGGTTTGAAACCCGCGATGTCCGGATTAAGAAAGAATATTCGCCAAAGAAGAAAAAGGACGAATACAAGATGCGCCGGGGCATTCCTTATGCGATTGGATGGGTATTCACTTTTGCTTTAGGCATCGCTATTCATGCCTGGATGGCCAGAGGGGCCATTCTGGAAATGTTCTCGAAAGCGATCTGGGAAAACATCCTGGAAGAAATTGATCCTTTCATCCTCTTTTCCACAAAACACGTCTGGTATATCTGGTTCTTGAGCGGCGTTTCCTCCATCACGTTCTTCTCGATCATCCGGCTTTCCATCCGCAAGATGATCCGCCAGAAGCGCGCCCAGGAAACGATCTGATTCCACTATTGGATGGCTTTCATGGATGATGGACTGACCAGCTCTGCTGTTTTTATGGCAGCGATCAGAGCGGTCGTTTCTATCTTCTTTTATCTTTCAAATTTTCTCTTTCAAAAAACTCCCGGGTCTGTTCCGGGCAGTAATGACCAGAACAGCCCTCTGTATTGATCATGGCGGATTTGTTTTCAGCCTGTAGGTACTTAAACTGGCCGGATCTTCAGGAATCCGGTCTTTTTGATGCTTTTTGAGACTTCTCTGCTTAAACGCTGGGCAAAGAAAAAAGCCCGGGATTTGTGATCCGGGCTGAAGTATTCGGAGTTATTCTGCAGGATAAACAGAAACCTGTTTTCTGTCTCTTCCGAGTCTTTCGTATTTTACAACACCATCCACAGTGGCAAACAGAGTGTCGTCGCCGCCTCTGCCTACATTTTTACCGGGATGAATTTTTGTTCCGCGCTGACGGTAGATGATGGAACCGGCGAGGCATTTCTGACCATCTGCCAGTTTGGCACCTAAACGTTTGGAGTGGGAGTCACGGCCGTTTTTTGTCGAACCTACTCCTTTTTTGGAAGCGAAGAACTGAAGGTCCATTGTAAAGCGCATGATTACACCTCTTTCTCTTCTGTTCGATTATGATTTTGAGCAGGTCTCCATCCGGATATATTCCGGATACTGCAAAGCCATGGCAAGCAGCTGCTTTTCAATGGTGCGCAGTGAAGTCTGCAGGGAGCTGGAATTGTGTACCACTTTCAGCTCAATCCTGTTGTTTGCAGCTGAAAGGCTGCAGGCCTCTGGATACAGCTCATCAATCGCATTAAGCGATGAAAGCGCGATAGCCGATACCGCACAGCATACTAAATCCTGTCCATACGGACTGGAATCGGCATGGCCGGTAATGGTCATCGTGCGAAGGTCAGACGATTTGGTCTGAAATTGAATCTGGATCATTTATGCAGTGATCGAATCAATTTTGACACGGGTATAAGGCTGTCTGTGACCCTGTTTTCTGCGAGTGGAAGATTTTTTCGGACGGTATTTAACAATGGTAATCTTCTTCCCTTTACCCTGTTTTTCTACTGTTCCGGTAACCTTTGCTCCTTCAATGAAAGGTTTGCCCACTTTGCCATCAGCGTACAGAACTTTGTCGAAAGTAACCGTATCGCCTTCCTGAGCGTTCAGTTTTTCAACCCAGATAACGGATCCGTCTTCAACCTTGATCTGCTTTCCGCCGGTTTCGATAATTGCGTACATATTGTCTCCTTTCCGATTCTTGATACTCGCCATAAAGGCGGGCAATACTGCCGCTTATGCTGTGCCTTTTCTGTGCGGTTGCAAGCCGTGAAGACTGCAACATTGATATTCTAGTGATTCACCGGTTAGCCGTCAACTTTCAGCGCACGATTTGTTAAGAAAACCGCTGATTTCACGCGTTCCAGATGCCTATTGCCTGCGACAGGCAAATCCGTTCTGGAAAATGCTCTCAGACCGACGTCCGGATTCTGTTCCGGTAAAGTGCCAAAAGGCCGGTCGTCGGACCGCTTTGATTACAGGCTGGCCTGACAGATCCTTCAGGAATTGAGCAGGTAAAGCTGGCGGACCATCATTGATTTATTGTCATCCTTTTTGACGGCCAGCCGGACAAACTGGTTGTTTTTTAAAACCGACAAGACTTTCTCGTAAACCCAGGGCATAATCGCCAGATCGGCATCGCCGGTATCATCGCTGACAATCGCAAAAGCCATCTGCTTGCCCGTCCTTGTTTTATGCTCCTTGATGGAGTGGATAATGCCGCAAATCTCAAACTCGCCCATCTGCCCGGCAATAGCAGCCACGCTTTTTAAGCGCCGGTCATTCTGGCGAAGAATTGCGGAAGGATGCTGGGAGGTATAAAAGCCAAGCAGCTCTTTTTCCCGGTTGAGCCGCTCCATCATCTGCGGCGGGCACGGAATTATGGTCGGCGGAGTGACTCCGGCAAACTGCCAGGTGTTTGTCTTTTCATCAAGCATGACAAGATCAGCCAGCCGTACAATTTCTTCATAAGCGTTTTCCAGGCTTTCCCGGCTGACCTGCTGGTCATCAAAAGCGCCAGCCTGGATCAAAGCCAGCACGGAAGCGGAAGAAAGCCCGATATGCAGCAGGCGCAGCACGCTTAAGCAGGGATCGGTATACGGACCATGTTCCCGGCGTTCCTGCTCGATTTTTTCAATCGCCTGCCGGTTGATGGATTTCACCAGCGAAAGCGGCATCCGCAAAGCCCGGTTTTGAACAATATAGGTTTGCGAGGAACAGTTCAGGCTGATCGGGGCAACAGGAATACGACGGCTTTTGCATTCCTGTAAAAAGGCGCTGGTCCTGGCGCCCGAACCGATGCAGGCATTGAGCGAGCACTGGTAAAACGCCAGCGGCCATCGTGCCTTGATCCAGGCCATCTGGTAGACGATCAGACCATATACATAGGAATGCGACTTATTAAAACCATATTCGGCAAAATGGCTCATGATCTGGAAAATCTCTCTGGCCCGGCCTTCTTCGATCTGCTTCTGCCTGGCGCCGGCGACAAATTTCGCCTCCCACCTGGCCATTTCTTCCGGCTTCTTTTTGGACATGGCTTTGCGCAGGCTGTCCGCTTCAGCCAGCGAAAAGTCGCCAAGAATCCGGGCGGCTTCCATGATCTGCTCCTGGTAGACAAAGATCCCGCCGGTTTCGGCAAGCAGGTCATCCAGAAGCGGGTGAATGGATTTACGCAGCTGCGGGTGGAAGCGGGCGCTTAAAAACAGGTCAATGTTTTTCATTGGTCCTGGCCGGTATAAAGCCAGTATGGCCGCTATATCTTCAAAGCGCTCTGGCTTGTAGCGCACAATCAAATCCCGGATGCCGGAGCTTTCCAGCTGGAAGATGCCCAGTGTCTGGCCATTGCGCAGCAGCGAATAGACGGAAGGATCGTTCAGGGGCAGCTTGAGCAGATCCAGAGACCGGCCGCTCTGGCGTACGACCTCATCAGCCATGGCGGTCAGCGTCGTCAGGTTGCGCAAAGAAAGAAAGTCGAACTTGATCAGCCCGATTTCTTCCAGGTAATCCATTGTAAACTGGACGGCTGGCAGGTTTTCGCCCACTTCAAGCAGGGGCGCCTGATTTAAAATCGGATCCCTGGCCAGCACGATTCCACCGGCATGAATCGAAGCATGCCTTGGAAAGCCCTCGATTTGGCAGGCAGATTCATACACCAGGGCCAGCCTGGGATTGTTGTCGATGAGCGAAGCAAACTGGCGGTTGTTCTGGTAGGCATCATGCAAAGTCAGACCAGGCGTATTGGGCAGCATTTTACAAAGGCGGTCCACCTCGCGCAGCGGCAGCCCCAGAGCCCGGGCGCAATCACGCAGGGCAGATTTTGTCTTTTCCCTGGCAAAGGTGACAATGTGGGCAGCATGATAGCGGCCATAAACGTCCTGGACATAATCAATGATCTCGTCACGCCGGTTATCGGGAAAATCGGTATCAATATCCGGCATGGAAATCCGGCTGGGGTTGAGGAAGCGCTCAAAAAGCAGGCCATTGGCAACCGGATCGATATGGGAGATGCCCAGGCAATAGGCCACCAGCGAACCAGCTGCACTGCCTCTTCCTGGCCCGACCAGGATGTTCCGCTTCCTGGCTTCGCGGATAAAGTCCCAGACAATCAGGAAGTAGTCCGCAAAGCCCATGGACAGAATCACATCCAGTTCCCGTTCCAGGCGGGCTTTGTATACAGCAGGAATGTTCGCGCCGCACCGTTTTTTCAGCCCGGCATGGCAAAGCGATGTCAAATAGCGGCTGCTTGGCGCTCCTGTCTTGTTAATAAAGACAGGCAGCTGGGCTTTGGGAATTTCGTACGCTCCAATCTTTTCGGCAATCTGGTCCGTGATCTCCAGCTCTTCCGGCTGGTAAAGCTGCTCCATTTCCTCCAGGCTTCGCCAGTAGCGCCCGGAGCGGGTCCGGATCGAGGGATCGCCGACCGTTTTCGAGCTGCCAATTGCCCGCAAAAGCTCCAGGGTTTTGACTTCTTCTGGATTTCCATATTCAATCCGGCTAAGAGCTGCACATTCAAGCCCCAGAGATGGAGCAACAGACCGAAAGACCTGGTTGGAGCGGGCATAGCGGGGCGAGTCCTGCAAGGAGATGGCCATATAGCAGTCCGGGGCCGCATCCTGCAGGTCGGCAAAGAATTCGCTGATCGCTTCCAGGTCGGATTCATGCGCCAGGCTTTCAAGCAAATCATCTGCACCGGCATTCATGACGACAAGATCCGCGGCATACTGCTTGAGCTGGTCAAAAGGAAGGGCCTGTTCGCCGGACATCAGCCGGGTCGAAAGAGCATACAGGCTTTGCAGGCCGGCCGTATTCCTTGCCAGGGCCAGCAGGCTGAAGATCTGTTCATTGCGCCGGACTTCAAACTCCAGGCCGATAATGGGCTTCAGGCCGGCTTTCTTGCAGGCACGCAAAAACTCCATCGTCGCAAACATGGAACGATGGTCACTCAGAACAGCCGCTTTCTGGCCGCTTTGTAATGCTTTTTGAATGATGGCATCGATGGTCAGCGTGCCTTCAAGAAGCGAGTAATGAGACCGGGTATGCAGGTGGATCATATCCTTTATTTTACCAGTGCGGTCAATGACTGCCACCCCCGGAACAGACAAGGTTCCTAGCCGTGCTGCTGGGAAACACAGGAATGCTGGAAAGGTTTTCGGCTGCCGGATTTCTGTGACTGATGGCTGCAGATTGACTTTCTGCAGCTGTTTTTCTGGTATCTGTTCGGCATTCTTCTCGATTGTCTTCTGCAGCTTCTTTGCCAAAATTTTTCCTTTGATGTCTCGCTTCATTTTCTTCTGCTTAACTCAAAGAGCACGGTGAACCACCCCACCCAAACGGACAATAAGTTCAGTCTTGTTTCTAGAACAGACCTTGTGGTAGTCCGTTTGGATGGGGCTTCTTTGAAGAGAACTTTTTAGGAGGAACACGAAATGCGGACCTGCTTTTTAGGCAGGGGCTGTTCCTTGCGGGGAACAGCCATTCTCATGTCCTGGTCCAGGGCCGGTTCACAGGCCCTTA
>Ash_p2__coassemble_1510_pt1 | contig 18342 bp, 8 predicted proteins | sample Ash_p2__metabat2_high_PE_029 | metagenome-assembled genome bin Ash_p2
CCTTATCTCCGACCAGGACTCCGTTCCTGATTCCGTTCTGGCGGACAAAGTCCTCATAGGCTGTGAGATCGAGCATATTGCCAGGATAGCACTGGGAGCAGACTGGCTCCATTTTCTCCAGGTCAAAGGCATAGAGAACAGAAATATCCCTGCGCCCTTTCATTTTCGCTTTGCGGGAAAACTCGCTGAGGGCATTTTCGGTTGAATCATTGGTTTTTAATGTTCCATCCACCAGCAGGTGATGATCAATTCCTACAGATTCAGCCCGGTACTGCATGAAGCTGCGGATACGGTCATATGTCTTGCCCAGGTCCTTAAGGAAAGTGCAGACCGTGTTCCGGCTGATGGGGGTGTCAGGAATAAGTTCTGTCAGGAAAGATTCTTCATAGCTTTCCTTGAGTTCATAATTGGCAATTCCCGGATGCACAATACGCAGTATGGCCATCGCGATGATCTTGTCGGCGTCACTTTTACAGTAGAACTTAAGAAGCTGGTCTTTCAGGTCTGAGGACAGGTCATAGCAGAGCTGTACAGAAGCCCATTCTTTCAGGGCAATTGAGCTCATCTGTACAGATGGAATTGGATCTGGATCAAGCGGAACATATTGGCCGTTGATAATGTGGCCAATCGTAGGGCCGTTAACCGGGCAGTTATTGCCGTTTTTGCGGATACAGCCAATGCGCTGCTTCACACCATAGCGGTCTTTGTTTTTTCCATAAGCGTAGACAACGGTGTTTTTGGGTCTGGGAACGGCACGGATTTCAGCAGGGATTGACATAACAGGCTCCATTTCATATAGATTAATTATATCATTATTTTAACTTAAATATCCTATATTTACCAGTTTTTTGTCCTGAATATGAAATTTAGAAAACACGGATTGAGTTAGGAATTTGAACCAAACACATAAAATATGAAGACTCAGAATCATCAGAAAGATAGAAACAGAGCTGAGAATGCAGAAAAAGGGCCGAACGAGCGGCCCTTATAGCTGGCAAATTCCATTTTTAAAGAAATTGTATAGTTTAGCTGATTGGGAAAGTTCTATTTATACCGTTAGATAAAAGGTATCCGTATAAGTACGCATTATGCGGGTAGGAGCGTCAAGAGTATACTGGATATTAATAACAGCCGTGTTACCACTAATTGTGTAGTCTTTTACTGCTAAATACGCTAATGAACCGCTATTGAAGTGCTTAAACGAAACAATAGAATTGACATAGACAATTCTGTTGGTTGCAAATTCATAAGTGTAGTTCACAATTACCTGTGAATTTCCACTGCTTGCCGTCAGCCATCCGCTATTTGCAGTCCCAGATAATCGTGGCTGCACTTCTGCTTGGATTGCAGTTGCTTGTGTTTTTGGAACTGTGGAGACAATTCCTGGAAGGGACGAGGTCAATAAAGATCCCGCTAGCAAAGCTTTTAATAAAATCATACTATGTTTTCCTTTCCGAATCTTACGAGATATTTAAAGATGTAATTGCTTTATTCCGTACTACACATCAAACGGATTGCCAAGATTGAAAGATATAAATTTGGTTTTAAAAGTCTGTAAGTTATATAGAATCTAGTGTTTACTTCTCGTAAGATTCCTTTTTTTATCTGACTTATTTATACTCTATTAGTATTACGGAAATGTTACTGATCGGTTGTCCTTTGAATTCCCATCCATCATATGCTCAAAAATAGCACCAATAAAAATTAGCATGACCCGCGCTCGCCACCGGCCATGCAACTGGGGTTGTTCTTAGTCTTTTGTTTGTCGTGACTGGTAGGCTCTTTTTATGTGTCGGTTTTCCTTTTATGCTTTAGATAAGCGGAAGAGATCGCTGTTTTTTTGGGCCTTGATCTCGTAAAACAAATGCTCCTTACCATCTGATCAGCTGTCAGACAGTAAGGAGCATTGATTTGTCAGATGGATTTTATCAGGAACTTCCATTGAACTGGCATCCCTCTCCCAGTCTTTTAAAACATGCGGCATTACCAGGGTCAAGTTCAGTAAAGACAAAAAACGTTTTAAATCAATTTTAATATCAGTGGTTTAAGAATTCCTCAAATACAGTCTAAGCAGTCTGGAATACAGAACTTAAGCTATCCTTTGGCAGGAAAGTGATGATCGTTCAGCATGACATGTTCTGAACTTATCAATGACCACTGCTGAACTTTTTGCTGATTTTCGAAGGCCCAGATCCAAATATATAAACTGCCAGAACAAAAACCAGAATGGCAACCAGACAGGCATAAACTCCAAACTTGAATAAATAGTTTGCATCGCTTCCTTTATAGATTAAAAAATAAATACCAAAAAAGGTCATGGCAATTTCCAGGACTAACATTCCTGCCAGCAGCTGCTTACCAGCTCCACTGACAATCTTTTTTCGATTTTGTTCAGGAAGCCCGATTCGTCTTAAAAAGTCCAGATACTGACTGGTTTCTGTTTTTGCTGCTATTCTTGCAAGCTGAAGAATCATTATCAGGACAGAAAGCAGAATCAGTGCGGAAAATACGTTGAGAACAATTGAGGTTTTTAAAGATTGCTGTCTCTGCTTATTAATCGAAGCCTGGTTCATAAACTGCAGCTCGTTTTGACTTGCCAGTTTTGATAACCCTGTTTCGACCGGGATCTGATTGCGAATGTCTTTCAGGCTGATCTGGACGGTATCGACTTCGTCGCCATACAGGATGAGATCGTAAGGCTTGCCGGGAAAAAACAGAGAGCGGGAATCAATATTTCGCAGAATTCCGCTGACTGGAATTTCGTATCGGACATCATCCTTCTCTAAAGTAACGGAATCTCCTGGTTGAATCGAAGAATCGACGGTCCCGTCCGGTGAAGGGATAATCACCATCCCTCTTTTTGAAGAGTCTATTCTGAATGCGGGCAAATAAAGGATTGCTTCTTTCTGGTTTTTCCAGTTTTCCCAGTCAACAGATCCCTCTATATCGGCTTTTTTCAGCTGCTCAATGGTTTCTGGATCATGAACCAACCAGATTGAAGGATAAATATAAGGCTGGCCATCTTCGTTTCCCTGAATATTCAAATCGTTCAGGATGCTTTGCCCATCTTCAGAATGATAAAGAAATGAATGGGCTATTTTATCCCATGACATTTTCAGATTGTGGACTGATCTTAGCGAGTGGACCACTTCAATGTCTGTCCTTTGATCCAGGCGATTCAATAGATCGGCGGGAATCGGATCATTCGTTTCACCGCTTATTGAATTGACTGCAGGCGTTCCCATCAGCCAGTAATCGATATCCGGATGATGCAGATCGATCGCTGAAACCATGATCTGATTTCCAAAATACAGCCCCCCGACTTGTAAAAGGATGAGGCAGAAGATCTGCAGCCTGTAAATCCATCGTTGCTGGGCAAGAAAGCGATGGCATGCCATTTTAACCGTAATCCTTTGGGAAGAATTTCCGATTTTTCGTTTTTTCTTCTTGGAAGTCTTCTTTTGCATCGGGATCTGACGGATCAAAATGCCAGCTGCGATCAGGACCAGGATCTGCAGTAAGAAAATGTACAGAATCAAAGCCGGCAGATATCGTAAAGGAATCAGAACAGCCAGAGCCAGGATGAGAATCAGATAAGGGATCCGCCCGGCTTTAAAAAGCATTGCGAAGACGTTTTGAATCAGGACCTTTTTATGAATTCCAAAGATTCGAAGCAGCCGCAGTTCCTGTCTTCGTTTCCAGATCCAGACAAAGAGCGACTCTGCCTGCAGGATGGTCGTAAACAGGAAGGAAAGAAGAATACACAGCGTAACTGGAATATTCCCGGGCGAAAAAGGATCCCTTGAAAGCAACCGGTTTACATTGGTCTCTACGTTATGGTCTGCGGTGGGTTTGGTGATAAGTGCATCTTCGTAACCTTTTTTGGGTTCGATAAAAGCAATGATGTTCTTTTTGTTTGGGATCCTCTTAGCTGGAATTGGCTGACTGACAAAGGAGCGAATCAGATTTCCGCTGCTGCTCCAGGTACTGGAATAGTTTTCGAGAACGCCTGAAAGCGAATATGTTTTTGTAATCTCTTCAAAATCTTCTGGGTCCTCAGGGTTTTCCTTTCGGATTGACAGTTCGATCGGCTGTCCGGTTTCGTAACTGATTCCCAGACCATCCAAAACGGCAGCTTCCATGCAAATCTCATTTTCTTTTTGGGGCAGTCGTCCTGTTTTCAGCTTCAGACCGGCCATTTCAAAAAACTCAGGATCCGCAATTCCGACAGATCCAAATGGTCGTTCGACTTCGATCTTTTCTTTTGATCCGTCGTTTTCTATGATCTGCATTTTTTTCTGGACCAGAGTTCCTTCAATAGTCTGAGACCCGACGGTTTCAAACAGCGGATTTTGCCTCAGTTCGGAAAGATCATGTTCCGACAGGCTGCAATAAGCCGCCATCCATCGGCCATAGGTTTCATCTGCCCGTTTTTGCTGGTAAAACTGGGAAACGGCGCTGAATGTCAGAACAATCAGACAGAAAATTGTCTCCATCCAGAACATTCTCGAAAACCTGGCCACCAGCTTTTTATTGGAAGAAAAATAGCCTTTCGCCTGCTTCATAACGATTTGCCTTTTCTTCTTTTTCTGATTAAAAAAGTCATTTTTCCGGCTTTGTATGCACATGAGCAATCATCCAGAACAGTCTTTGTATTCTGGCCTTCCGGATCGAATTCAGCAAAATTTTCGATTTCAGTAATCTCTTTTTTCATAGGCGGTTTCCAGTTTGAACTTTCTTTCTGCATCCAACTTATCAAAGAAGTATTACAGAAGGGTTACAGGTTTTGATCTTTCGATGGCCGTATCACCTGAATCATGATCTGTTTTGAGAGGGGCGAAGGGATATTTTGGCAGGATTTGGCCACTGAAACAATGGTTGCATCGTTCACTATCTTCACGATACAGTAATAACGTTATTTGAATACGCTTTTGTGAAGGCCAGGAGAAAAGAATAAAAGGGAAACAGACTTTGGATCCAAAACTGGAGCGGCTCTTGCCAGCCGTTTTACAGTTTTTGAAAACAAGCTGAACAGAAGGAAAGGAGAAATGCCGATGAAAATTCTTTTGTGTGAGGATGAACAGGTTTTAAGAGAACAAATTTGCCGCTATCTGAATCAGCAAGGCTGGCAGACCGAATCTTGTGCGAGCTGTGAGGAGCTGTATGAGACCATAGATGGAACATTTGACTTGCTTTTACTGGATGTCCATTTGCCGGATGGATGCGTCTACCCTACAGTGGCTATGATGCAAAAAAACTTCCCTATTCCGGTTATCTTTTTTAGCTATGATACAGAAGAGAGCCTGATTTTGCGGGGGTATGATCTGGATTGTGTAACATTCATGCCAAAACCGGTTAAGCCGCGAATCCTGCTGGCAGCCCTTGGCGCTTTTGCGAGACGAAACGGCCTTCTTCAGGAAGATCTTGAACATGCCGGCTGGATCTGGAACAGCCGGGAACAAAAATTAACGGCCCGAAACGAGGCAAGCACGCATCAAGGGAAGAGAGAAGTCTCTTTTCAGCCCAGTTCCGCCAGGATCTTTCTGACACTTTTTCGAAATTTTGGCCAGACTGTCTCTAAAGAAATGCTGGCCAGCTGCATTTCCACGGAAAGCACTGAGGCTTCTTTGCGGGTGCGGCTGGTCGAGCTGCGCAAAAAGCTGCCAGACGTGTTTGCGATTGAAAGCGTGCGGGGAATGGGATATCGGCTATGTCTTAAAGAGGAAACCGAGTGAAAAAAGGACGCTGGAAGAGAAGCGGCAGAAACAGAGACAACAGAAATAGAAATCATGGAAACAGAAATAATGGGATTAAGCTGGAACTGAGCCTGGTGCTGATTATTTTAAGTTTAAACACAATCCTTTCCGTTGTCTTGATGGCTGCATGGATCATCGGCAGCCTGCCCGCTGATCAGGTAATGGTTATGCTCCGGGCACAATCCAGTACTGTCTCGAACTGGCAGCTTTGGATGAGCTCTGAATACGGGGCAGCAGGCTTTCGCTATTTGATTTCTCTTTTGTTTCATGATCCGATGATCATGGTTATGGTCTTTTTTAACTTCATTATCGCAGGGACTGGTCTGGTGCTGGCTGACAGGTTTTTTGGCCGCCTGGATCTTGAAAAGAAGCGGCTTTGCCAGAAACTGGAACACTCATCTTTACAAACGGAACGTACAGCAAGACAAATCAGGCTGGATGCAGACCGAAATCAGGATAATGAGAAAGAAAAAATAAAAGAACTTTCTTTGCAAGATACAGACGAGCCTGGCAAGGCTCAAAACCAGCTGGAGACGGTCTTCCCGATGGATGCTCATCAGGATGAATTTCCTCTGCTTGGCATCGACTCTTCTTTTTATAAAAAAGAGGCAGATGATCTGAATCTGGCTGGCCGGCTGATGGAAGAAAAACAGCTTGCCCGCTACCAATACGAAAATGTTTTCCACCAGACTTCTTCCAAATTATCCACCCTGTATTTTTTGCTGGAGGATTTAACCCAACAGGATCCAATCGCAAAAGATCCAGGGATTCTTTCCAGCCTGACGGACTGTGAAACGGTTCTTGATGAATGCACCGCTCTGCTCAAAAGCGAACTTCATCATTCTGTTTACGCAGGGTTTCGTCTGGACCAGGAAATTGTACTTTGTATCCATGAAAAGCGTACAGAGATCAAGCGAAAGCGTCTCAAAGTCAGTTTGCATCTTGAACCAGTTACCATCAGCGGCAACACACTTTGGCTCAAGCAGGTTTTTGAAACTTTACTGGCAAACGCCATCGATTTTTCCAAACCAGAAGGGACTCTTCGAATTATTTCTAAGCTTCATAATAATCAGATTCAAATTCAGTTTGAAAATACTCTGCACAACACCATGCCATCTGACCTTGCTTCAGGCAATCAAGCTTTGCCGGAAGGCCTCCGACGCTATCAAACCCAACGGGCTGGTCACTTTGGTATCGGCCATGATCTCGTCGGCAAAGTTCTGAAATCTCACCAGGGCCATCTGGAAACGAAAATGGAAGGCAAAATCTTCCGGGCCGCTGTCTTTTTACCTTATTCACAACTGGATCAGTACAGCCGGTAATGCAAGTGTAATAAAAGAAGCATATGGTCATAGTTACGAAACCGGCAGGAGGATAAGAGAAATGGAAGTTTGTATTGAAGCTGAGCACCTGTTCAAAACGTATGGAAATGGCCGGACAGAGCGCAAGGTACTGGAAGACTGCAGTTTTTGTATAGAGCAAGGAAAGTTAACCGCCCTGGTTGGCAAAAGCGGGTGCGGAAAGACCACCCTTTTACAGATTTTAGGCGGCTTGCTGCCAGCGGATCAGGGAGTTGTTGTTGCAGATGGAGAAGAAATTCAAAACAAAACGGATGCTGACCTCTGTGATTATCGAGCACAAAAGATAGGCTTCGTTTTTCAGGATTTTGAGCTGCTGCCGGACTATACCGCTAAAGAAAACATCTGCTTTGTCAGCGATCTTCAAGGGCTGCCGCGAAATCCTGACTGGCTGGAACAGCTGCTGGAAAGCTTAAATCTGAAAGGACTGGAAGACCAGTTCCCATCTCAGCTTTCTGGAGGCGAGCAGCAGCGCGTTGCCATTGCCCGTGCTTTGTACCACCAGCCCGCAATTGTTTTTGCGGATGAGCCGACAGGCAATCTGGATACCCGAAGTGCCGATGAAGTTTTCTGGCTGCTCAAAGATTGTGCCGATCGGTTTTGCCAGACCATTCTTATGGTTACCCATGATTTAGGGCTGGCTAAACAGGCCGATCGCGTATTGATCATTGAGAATGGGAAAGTCTTCCCCTATGAAGGATAGGAGGAGACAAAAATACCAGGGCCTGCATCTGGATTCTTTTTGGCAAATTCCAGACAGCGGTGTTCCAGATAAAACAATATCTGGCTGATGGTTTGTACCCGCTGTATTGAATAATATGTGGAAAAGCCTGTTCTTTATTTAATATCCGCTTCTGTGATTTTATCCAATGAAAGACCTGCCTGCTGCTTCGGGCAGGTTTTTCATTCCTTTATCAGTATCAGCCGCGGTTTTTGAGCCATCATTGCTCTTTGCCAGAAAGATTCTCTTCCTTTTCGCTGTTTCAAAGATAAAACTGCATTGATTTAGAATCAGACAAATCCAGCTTTGAACAGGGACGTTCAGTCTGGTCCAGGCAGCTCACGCCGCCTGGTTTGAAATGCTGCACAGCGAGTCGGAGAGCTGGTTCGTCACGGGAAGGGCAAAGGGAAGGCAAGCGATGAGGAATATAAAGTTTAGCGGTCGTATAATCTACAGGATAGTAAGATCAAATTTGCTGGATAAAATGGACAGAAATTCGTAAAACAGGACCAAAGAGGAGCATAAAACCAGCCAGATTGCAGAACAGGAAGGTAAAATCAAGTCTTGAATGCATGAAGCGCGTTCGGTAAAATGTACGTTTTACGAACAAAAACCATGCAAATTCAGTTTTGGATATGAGTGCTGGTTGCGAGAGTGGCCGGCCTGTCATATTATAGTAAATTGCATAATAGCCGAAAAACAGGCTGTTATTCAATGTTGAAGAAAGGATCGTGCGCATGGAAGGCAATAAACCATACCAAATCGTTCCGGAAGGAAAAAAAGCTTTTAGACGGGACTACTCAAAAGTCTCGGGCAAGCTGGAGCTTCCTAACCTTGTTGAAATCCAGACAGACTCATATGACTGGTTCATCAAGAAGGGAATCGAAGAAGTTTTCAATGAAATCTTCCCGATCGAGAGCTTTAACAAGAACATCAAACTGAATTACAAAGGCTATCATTTTGATCAGCCCAAATACACCTCCGAGCAGTCGATGGAGAAGGAGTGCAACTATGCGGCTCCTCTCTATGTTGACATGGAGCTTGAAATTGTCAATGAAAACGGAGAAGTTATCACAAAAGATGAAAACGTCTTTTTAGGCGACTTCCCGCTGATGACAGATACAGGAACCTTCATCATCAATGGAGCAGAACGTGTTATCGTTTCGCAGATTGTTCGCTCTCCAGGAGCATATTTTGCTGAAAGCTTCGATAACAAGACCGGCCGCCAGAACTATTCAAGCGAGCTGATTCCAAGCCGTGGTACATGGCTGGAGTTCATGACTGAGCAGAAGAAGAATACCAACGGCAGAGCCATCAATGTTTCCATCGACCGGCGCCGTAAAATCCTGTCTTCGATCTTCTTCAAGGCGTTAGGCATGTCCTTCTCCCTGGAAAAAGGAGAAGACGCCTACGATACCAAGCCGCTGGAAACTTTCCTCAAAGCCATCGGAAAGACTCCAAAAGACGTGGCTGTGGATGAAGGCAACCGGGAATACATGAACCAGTACCTGATGCTGTTCAATGGATTCTTCGGCAAGTCTGAAGAAATCGAAAACACGCTTCTTGCCGACAAGGTTAAGACCACAGAAGAAGCCCTGCTTTCGTTCTACGAAAACCAGCGCTCGGATGAAATCCCGACTCTGGACGGGTCCATTACCCTGATGCAGGCCAAGTTCTTTGATCCAAGACGCTATGACCTGACCAAGGCCGGCCGCTACAAGCTTGGCAAGAAGCTCAATGCTGTTTCCCGCACGATGAACAATACCTTAGCACAGGACATTATCGGTGCTAATGGCGAAGTTTTCATGCCAAAAGGAACCCATATCACCCGCAACGAGCGCAATGCGCTGCGCGATGAGCTGAAAAAGGGTCTCTACATGAATCCGTATCCATTCAAGCCGGAATTCCTTGAAGCGGATATCGTCACGATTCCTGCTGCATGGAATACCGGTCTGATCGGCCGCGTTCTCGCGGAAGATCTGAACCTGGATGGAAAGCTTTATGAACAGGGACAGGTTTTAACGGAAGAAGATGTCAAGGACATCGTCGGCCATAACCAGGATGTCAAGGTGTACGCCGGCCTGGTTGCCAAGCCTGTTGTCTTAACTGAAGAAAATGTGGATGCTGTGCTCAACTATGGCCAGCGCCTCTATACTCTCGGACGCCTGACCAACGCAAAGGGCCAGGATCTGATGACCGAAGATCTGGAAACCGTTGTTCCGCGCTACACCATCGGTGTGACCCCGGAAAGACTGGATGATGCTGCCGTGTTTGATCTGAAAACCCGCATGGGCCAGGAAGAAATCAAGGCCTGGCTGGTTGGTGCAGCCGTTCAGGAAATCGATGTCGAAGACAAGAACGGAAACCTGATCCATATTACCGGCAATGATCCGTTTGCCAACAAGCATACCGTGACTATTCCGGACATCTATGCCTTCTTCTCCTATGACCTCAACGTCATGGACGGTATCGGCGAAACCGACGATATCGACATGCTGGGCAACCGTCGCATCCGCTCGGTCGGCGAGCTGATCCAGAACCAGTTCCGGATTGGCCTTTCCCGGATGGAGCGTGTCGTCAAGGAAAGAATGTCCATTCAGGAAGCGGACAATATTACCCCGCGCAAGCTGACCAACATCCGTCCGTTGACAGCAGCCATCAAGGAGTTCTTCTCCTCTTCGCAGCTGTCCCAGTTTATGGACCAGCAAAACCCGTTAGCTGAGCTTACCAACAAGCGCCGTATTTCCGCGCTGGGCCCGGGCGGTCTGACGCGTGACCGTGCCGGTTTTGAAGTGCGTGACGTTCACTCTTCGCACTATGGACGAATCTGCCCGATTGAAACACCTGAAGGACCAAACATCGGTCTGATTTCCAACCTGACGACTTATGCCCGCATTAACGAATACGGCTTTATCCAGACTCCGTACCGGATTGTCAACAAGGACGGCACGGTATCGGAAGATGCGGTCTATCTGTCTGCGGATGAAGAAGCCGACTATGTTATTGCCCAGGCCAACGAAGTGCGCGACGGCAAGCTGATTCATGACCGTGTCGTTGCCCGTAAAAACGGCGATACCATCATCGCCGACAAGGCTGAAGTTGAGCTGGCCGACGTCAGCCCGAAACAGATTGTCTCGGTAGCGACAGCCTGTGTTCCATTCCTGGAAAACGATGACGCTTCCCGTGCCCTGATGGGTGCCAACATGCAGCGTCAGGCTGTACCGCTGCTTTCCCCGCATTCCCCGTATGTCGGAACCGGTATCGAATACAAGATTGCCAAGGACTCCGGTGTCGGCATTGTGGCCAAGGAAGACGGAACCATTACGTATGCTGACTCGCTGCGCATTGTCAACACCGACAAGGCCGGCAAGGAACATACTTACCAGCTGCGCAAATTCTCCCGCTCCAATGCGTCGACCTGTATCAACCAGAAGCCGATTGTCAAGGTCGGCGAAGAAGTTGAAGCCGGCGATATCCTCGCTGACGGACCATCCATGGAAAACGGCGAGCTGGCTTTAGGTCAGAACGTTACCATCGCCTACATGACGTGGTACGGCTACAACTATGAAGATGCCATCATCATGTCTGAGCGCATGGTTTCCGATGATGTCTATACGTCCATCCACCTGGAGGAATACGACATTGACTGCCGCGATACCAAGCTTGGACCGGAAGAAATCACCCGCGACATTCCAAACGTTTCCGAAAATGCCATCAAGAAGCTGGACGAAAACGGCGTCATCCTCAAGGGTTCCGAAGTTCACGAAAACGATATCCTTGTCGGAAAGGTGACTCCGAAAGGACAGTCTGAGGTAAGCCCGGAAGAAAAACTGCTGCTGGCGATCTTTGGCGAAAAGTCCAGAGAAGTCCGCGACAACTCCCTGAAAGTCCCGCACGGCGGTGCCGGCATTGTCCATTCGACCAAAGTCTTCAAGCGCGGAGACGGGTCGGATCTGCCGCCAGGCGTAAATACCCGCGTCAAGGTCTACATTGCCCAGAAACGTAAGATTTCCGAGGGCGACAAGATGTCCGGACGCCATGGAAACAAAGGTGTAATTTCCAAGATCCTGCCGCTGGAAGACATGCCGTTTATGGAAGATGGTACCCCGATCGATATCATCCTGAACCCATTTGGCGTACCTTCCCGTATGAACATCGGCCAGATTCTTGAAATCCACCTCGGCTATGCAGCCAAGAAACTGAACCAGAAATTTGCTACTCCTGTATTTGACGGCCTGTCCAACGAAGACCTGGCTTCTGTCATGCAGGAAGCCCAGATGACTTTTGACGGCAAGCAGGTTCTGTACGACGGCCAGACGGGTCTGCCCTTTGATGAGCGGATCTCGGTCGGCGTCATGTACATGATCAAGCTGGCCCACATGGTCGACGACAAGCTGCACGCACGTGCAACCGGTCCGTATTCCACCATTACCCAGCAGCCTCTTGGCGGTAAAGCCCAGAACGGCGGTCAGAGATTTGGTGAAATGGAAGTCTGGGCCCTGGAGGCTTATGGCGCCAGCCATACCCTGCAGGAAATCCTGACCATCAAGTCCGACGATATCCAGGGCCGTATTGAGACCTATGAAGCGATCACCAAGGGCAGAGACATTCCAGAACCAGGCGTTCCGGAATCCTTCCGTGTCCTGATCAACGAGCTTCAGGGTCTGGCTATCGATGTCACCCTGCTTGATGACGACAACAATGTCGTTTCGCTCAACTCTTCCAGCAAGAATGACAACGCCGTTGAACATGACGACGATTCCATCATTACGGTCGAGGCTACAGAAGTGACGGATGACGATCTGGCCGATGGAGGCGAGTGCGAACCGCTTCTTGAAGACGATCTCGATCCGGATGCTGTGGCCGAAGCGCTGGAAGGCACCACCTATAACGGTGATGACACAGAAGATGTCCAGAGCGAAATGGATCAGGAAGAAGACGAACGTAAAGAAGTGGAGGATGTACAGATCGAATGTCAGTAAACAATTTCTCCTCAATTCAGGTGAAACTTGCTTCTCCGGAGACCATTGAAAAATGGTCTTACGGAGAAGTTCTCAAGCCTGAAACGATTAACTACCGCTCCCAGAAAGCGGAAAAAGACGGCCTGTTCTGCGAGCGCATCTTTGGCCCGACCAAGGACTATGAGTGTGCCTGCGGAAAATACAAGAAGGTTAAGCATTTTAACGGCGTCAAATGCGAACGCTGCGGTGTAGAAATCACCAAAAGCTCCGTGCGTCGTGAAAGAATGGGCCATATTCATCTGGCCGCTCCGGTTGCCCACATCTGGTATCTGCGCGGAATTCCTTCCCGCATGGCTTTGCTGCTGGATCTGACACCGAAGCAGCTGGAAGAAGTTGTCTATTTTGTCAGCTATATCGTGACCGATCCAATGGATTCCGGTCTTTCCTATAAACAGATTCTCTCGGAAAAGGAATACCGCGAGAACCAGGCCATTTACGGACCGCTTGGCTTTAAAGCCAAGACTGGAGCCGAAGCGGTCCTCGAGCTTTTGCAGAATGTGGATCTGGAAGAGGAATACCACAAAGTCGAAGAACAGCTCGAAAAGGCAACAGGTGAAAAGCGCAAGAAGCTGATCAAGCGCCTGGACACCATCAATGCTTTCCGTCATTCAGACAACAAGCCGGAATGGATGATTCTCCAGAACGTTCCGGTTATCCCGCCTGATCTGCGCCCGATGCTGCAGCTGGACGGCGGCCGCTTTGCGACCAGTGATCTTAACGACCTTTACCGTCGTGTCATCACCCGCAACAACCGCTTAAAAAAGCTGCTTGATCTGGGTACGCCAAATATCATCGTCCAGAACGAAAAGCGCATGCTGCAGGAAGCAGTCGATGCCCTGATCGATAACGGACGCCGTTCCAAGCCGATTACCGGTGCCGGCGGCCGTGCACTTAAATCCCTGTCCCATTCCCTGAAAGGAAAACAGGGCCGTTTCCGTCAGAACCTGCTGGGCAAGCGTGTTGACTTCTCCGGCCGTTCGGTTATCGCTGTAGGACCGGATCTGAAGATGTATCAGTGCGGGATCCCGCGTGAAATGGCGATCAACCTGTTCAAGCCGTTTGTCATCAACGAAATGGTGAATTCCGAAATCGTCGGCAATGCCAAGCAGGCTGAAAAGATGATTGAAGCCAGAGATGAAAAGATCTGGCCGGTTGTTGAAAAGGTTATCGAGGGCTATCCTGTCCTGCTCAATCGTGCCCCGACGCTGCACCGCTTAGGTATTCAGGCCTTCTTGCCAAAGCTGGTCGAAGGAAGAGCCATGCGTCTGCATCCGCTGGTATGTACCGCCTTTAACGCGGACTTTGACGGTGACCAGATGGCCATTCACGTACCGCTTTCCGAAGAAGCCAGAGCGGAAGCCCTGGTCATGATGCTGGGCAGCCACAACATCCTGGGCCCGAAAGACGGCAAGCCAATCGTTACCCCTGGCCAGGACATGGTTATGGGCAACTTCTACCTGACCATGGAAGAAACCAGGCAGGAACTGCTCGATGAGGCAGAACGCTACCGCAAAGCCGGTGTCGAAAAAGAAGCTAAGGCATGGGAACGCTATGCCAATGCCGAAGGCACAGTCTATGCCGATATCGATGAAGTCATGCTCGCTTACAAGACCGGCCAGGTTCACCTGCACTCCCGCATCGCCCTGCCGGTTTCCGGACTGAACAAGACATCCTTTGCCAAGGAACATGAAAATGACTACCTGGCCACAACCGTGGGCAAGATCATTTTCAACGGCATGTTCCCGGAAGATTTCCCGTACCTCAACGAAGTCTCCAAGGAAAACTTTGAAGCCACTCCGGAGCGCTACTTCATCAAGCCGGGTACAGATGTCAAGAAATATATTGATGAACTGCCAACGGTAGAAGCCGTTAAGAAAAAAGACCTCGGAAAAGTCATCGCCGAAGTCTTCAAGCGCTATAAAGTCGATGACGTGGCCGATATCCTTGACCAGATCAAGTCGCTGGGATTCAAGTATTCGACCGTAGCCGGCATTACCGTCGCTCTGTCCGATATCGAAGTTGCTCCAAACAAGGAAAAACATATCGACGAAGGCCGCGAAAAAGCCGACCAGCTCAAGCGCCTCCAGCAAAAAGGCCTGCTGACCATGGAAGAATGGGAACGCCACCTCAACAAGCTGTGGGCTGATGTCAAGGATGACATCGTTGAAGAGCTGATGAACAACCTGCCACGCAAGAACCCAATCAACATGATGGCCACCTCCGGTGCCCGAGGCAATACCTCCAACTTCACCCAGCTGGCCGGCATGCGCGGCCTGATGGCCCGCCCGGCCAAGGGTAAATCCAGAGCCGGCGAATATGTTCCATCCATCATCGAAGTCCCGATCTATTCGTGCTTCCGTGAAGGTCTGAACGTATCCGAATTCTTCATTTCCACCCATGGTGTACGTAAAGGTCTGACCGATACCGCCCTGAAGACTGCCGAGTCTGGCTACCTGACCCGCCGTCTGGTCGATGTCGCCCAGGATGTCATCATCAAGGAGGACGACTGCGGAACCGACAAAGGCTTCTGGGTTGAAGACCTCGTTGACCGCAAGACCAATACCGTCATTGAGCCATTGTATGACCGCCTGGTTGGACGCTATTCCAAGCAGGATGTCTTCAATCCGCAGACCAATGAGCTGATCATTGAATCCGACACTTACATGACGGAAGAAATCGCCAAGAAAATTGTCGATGCCGGTGTAACAGGCATGTTTATCCGTTCGCCGTTCACCTGCAAATCCACCAATGGTGTTTGCGTCAAGTGCTATGGCAAGAACATGGCTACGGGTAAAGTCGTTGAAGTCGGCGAAGCCGTTGGTACAATGGCTGCCCAGTCCATTGGTGAGCCAGGTACCCAGCTGACCATGCGTACCTTCCATACCGGCGGTGTTGCCGGCGGTGATGGCGGCGATATCACCCAGGGTCTTCCGCGTGTTGAAGAGCTTTTCGAAGCCCGTCACCCGAAAGGTGTTGCCGTAATTGCTCAGATTACCGGTGAAATTGTGTCCATCAAGCGAATTGAAGGCACAATGCGCCAGGAAGTCATTATCAAAAACGATACCGAATCCGTATCGCACAAGATTAACGCCAACCAGACCCTGCGTCCATGGGTTCAGGTCGGCCAGGAAATCGAAGCTGGCCAGCCGCTGACTGAAGGTCCTCTGGATCCGAAGGAACTGCTCGCTGTTGCCGGTGTCAACCAGGTTCAGAACTACATCCTTAAGGAAGTCAAGAAGGTTTACCAGTCCCAGGGTATTGAAATTTCCGACAAGCATCTGGAAGTCATGATCCGCCAGATGATGAAGAAAGTTATCGTTACCGATCCGGGCGACACCGATCTGAACGTCGGCGTACAGCTGTCGCTCAACAACATCACCCAGATCAACCGCGATGCCCTGCTGCAGGGCAAGACCCCGGCGACCTTCCAGCCGATTCTGCTGGGTATTTCCAAGTCTTCAGTTGAAACCGACTCCTTCCTGTCGGCCGCATCCTTCCAGGAAACGACCAAGGTTCTCACCGATGCGACCATCAAGGGTAAAGTCGACCACCTGATCGGCCTGAAAGAGAATGTCATCATCGGCAAGCTCATTCCGGCTGGTACTGGTTGCAAGGGCGACCGTCCGCAGAACGAGGAAGTCCGCAAGATGGCTGAGCGCCTGCGTGCCAGACGTCTGTCCCGCCAGGTTGAACAGCATCATGACACGACGTTCGAACAGTTCGCTTCCACAGCAGCCAAGAGCGTCGACGAAAATGAACCGCTCCTGCCGGAAATTGTTGAAGATCAGTCCATTCTGGAAAACGACTCTATCCTCAATGACCCGGAAAGCTTTGCTGAACAGCTGGAGCTGATGGATAAAGCCAAATAAGCATTGTGATCTTTGATCGCTCTGCAAAGAATACAAAGCGGGAAGAACGACCGGAAAACGGTCATTCTTCCCGCTTTTTCTTGTGCTTTCCCTTTAGCTGGCTTTCTTTGGCAGCATTTCTTTGGCTGCCTTTGCCTGCCCTTTTTGCCTTCAAACAGAAGCGTGGCAAGGAAACGGGCGAAAGGAAAAGTCAGGAATTATCCGGTTGATATAATTTTTTCAACTAAAGGAATTGAAAGAATGGAGTATTATGATCAGCCGGCCAAAAAAGTAGAAGAACTGCTGGAAACAGATATTACAAAAGGACTAAGTTCTGACCAGGCTAAACGGCGGCTGGAACAGTACGGGCCCAACCAGCTGCGCGCCAAAAAGAAGCAGTCAAACGTTTCAAAATTTATCGACCAGTTCAAGGATCCGATGATTCTCATCCTGCTGGCTGCCGCGGCGATTTCGCTTGGCGTTTCGATCGCCAATAAGGAAGGAATCAGCGGCCTGTTTGAGCCGTTCTTGATTGTATTGATTGTCGTCGTCAATGCCGTATTGGGTGTCATGGAGGAAGACAAAGCGGAAAAAGCGCTGGAAGCCCTCAAGAACCTGTCCGCACCCAAGGCGAAAGTCCTGCGGGATGGCAAGGAGATCCTTGTGGAAGCCAGCCAGGTTGTACCGGGGGATGTCATCCTGGTCGAAGCGGGTGATTTTGTCCCGGCTGATGGCCGGCTGGTATCCAGCTCAGCCATGAAGTCAGACGAATCCGCGCTGACCGGCGAGAGTGTACCGGCGGAGAAGGCTGCCAAGGCTGCTGTCGCGAAAGGAGCCGCTCTGGGCGACCGGCAGGACATGATTTTTTCAGGATGCATTATTTCTTACGGGTCAGGCAAAGCGATTGTGACCCAGACCGGAATGAACAGCGAAATGGGCAAGATTGCCGGCCTGCTGGACAATGAAAAAGAGACGATGACTCCCCTCCAGCAAAGACTCAACAAGCTTGGCAAGGCGCTGGGGATCCTGGCGATTGTCTGCTGTGCCATCATTTTTATCATTGGCCTGCTGGATGGGCAGGATCCGCTGAAGCTTTTCATGGTTGCAGTTTCGCTGGCGGTATCGGCCATTCCGGAAGGTCTGCCGGCCATTGTTACGATCGTTCTTTCGATCGGTGTCCAGCGAATGGTCAAAAAGAATGCCATTATCCGCAAGCTGCCAGCCGTCGAGACCCTGGGATCGGCTTCCGTAATCTGTTCGGATAAAACCGGAACACTGACCCAGAACCGGATGACGCTGACCGAAGCGTATGTCGATGGCGGCCAGGCTGCTGAGGCCATCGGATCGGACAATTCCCAGGCTGTAAAAGAGCTGCTCAAGTACGGAACGCTCGACAGCGACGGCTCGATCAGCTGGGATGGAAAGAAGTGGGTTTCGCTTGGCGATCCAACTGAAACAGCGATTGTCATGGCCGCCCATAATGAAGGCATGGACAAGGATGATCTCAACAAGGAATATCCCCGCCAGGCGGAACTGCCCTTTGATTCGGAGCGCAAGATGATGACCACGATCAATAAGGTCGGGGGTGAACCTCCCCACCCAAACGGACGATAAGTCCAGTCTTGTTTCTAAAACAGA
>Ash_p2__coassemble_1511_pt1 | contig 18340 bp, 14 predicted proteins | sample Ash_p2__metabat2_high_PE_029 | metagenome-assembled genome bin Ash_p2
GAGTTCCTCCTCCAACTATTTCTGAAATCTCTCGAACCTTACGCTGTTCCCAAGGTTCTTTAAAACCCGGAAATCGTATTCTTGGTACATTTGATTTTTCTGAATCTGTACTCATTTTTTCTCATCTCGTCTTTCTACATGCATCAATTCGTATTCTTGCTGATCAATTTTCTGTTTAATAAAGAAGATCATTAATCAATTTGAGACACACTCGTCTGCCAGATCGTAAAGCGAGATATAGAATTGGATACGAAACTTAATTTTTGTGAGTTTACGAACTTCCGGATCATTGGAATAATCCATATATTTTGCTGCCGCTTCTTTGCGAATACGATTGACTTCAGTTTCTTTAAGATCCTTTTCACCGAATTTGTGATGGTTGACAAGTTCCCAGAGAAATTCTGGCGATACCAGATTCTGCAGTCCCCATTTACGAATGAATTCGAGCATCTGCTCCATATGAGCAACTTTACTGGCCTGCTCGACAACATCTACATCTTTCAAGTTGTCATACGGATAGACGAGTCCTGATTCATAATTTGGATACATCTTCTTTTCAATTGCTTCAACTGCCGTTCTGATTTCCTTGGCATATTTCCTGTCATCCAGATCCTCCGCAAAAGCATGGATTTTGCTTGAAGTATCTTTGATTTTGTCTTCTACTCCATCATGAACATAGATCATCAAATCCCGGAGAAGATCTGTCAGATAATCATAATTAACAGTTACGTCTTTGATATGAACAACAAACAAATCAATATCTGAAGGAAGGACTCCTTTGTTTTTGGCTGTTTTCTCCTTGGTAATTTGAGTAATTGGACCTCTTAAGCTATCTGCTTCTTTAGGCGTTAAGCCAAGCTCTGGAATAAGCTGTTCCAGATTTGTCGGATCTAAATGTTCAAAGTCTATGTTTACCTCATCAGGAGTGAACTGAGTAAGAACATTTAGTTGTTTATTGTATTCTCTTAATAATTCGAGTGTTCGTTCCAGTTCGGATTCTGAGTTTGAGACTTCTTTAAAATCATTGGTCAATGCCCGGAGTTCACTGACAGTCGATCTGGCCTCTGAAAGGACTGTATTAAAGTCAGCCAGAACAATATCATCCTTGACATTATGTCTTTTCCATTCTTCTGGATCATCATCTTTTGCTGATCGGTTTGAATAGATCGCCAGCGCTTTATTCATCTCTTTTTCATTCTGTTTTGGCCAGCGATAGTTAATGATATGTCCAAAATCTTTCTGCTCTCCCGCAAGCCGGTTTGTTCTCGAATAAGCCTGAATGAGTGTTCTTCCTTTCAAAGTTCGGTCAACATAAAGTGTATTGAGGCTAGGAGCATCAAAGCCGGTCAGCAGCTGATCAACAACAATACAGAGATCCAGGTATTTTCCATCAGCACTCGTATGATTTAACCGGCATTCTACATCATCTTTATATTCATCGACTGAGTCGTCAGAAAATGAAGTTCCAAACTCCTGGTTGTAATACTGAATTGCTCTTGACAATCCGTCATTGTTATCAGCCATGCCGTTTTTGTTCGAAGTATCCAGTGAGAATGTAACTGCAATCTTCAGCGGCTCAATCCCATCTGCTTCCATTTGCGAATTTCGCTTAACAAATTCATCAAAATACATCATGGCCATTGGACTGCTTTTCCCTCCGCCTCCGATATGGGTAGTAAGAATTGCATTATACTTCCGTGCAAAAGACCGAACCTCCCAGTATTTGAGAATTTCATCAACAACCGCTTCAACATGCTTCTGGTTGTTATCGTAGAAAGTGGGTGCCTGAAGATCATCAAAATCTTCTTCGGTCATATTGTCGATTTTTTCCTGAATCTGCTGCTCATTCCAGTCCGGGTGGAGACCCTTATAAAAAGCTGGCAGCTGGTATTCTTTAACCTCTTTTTCCGGGATGGTTGTTTTGAAATCGACCTTAAATCCTAAAACATTTCGATCAGCAATCCCTTCCCGGATTGTGTATGCATCCAGACATTTGCCAAAGATCTGGGCTGTATTCGGAAAATCCTTGTGTTCGCCAAAAACAGGTGTCCCGGTATAGCCCAGCCAGTAGCCTCTCTTAAATTTCTTCTGGATATTTTCAAAGATCTCACTGCCGGTCGAACGGTGAGCTTCATCTACAATAAAAATAATGTTTTGCTCCGGGGCTTTGAAGTTTTTCCGGGAGACCAGCCGCTGCAGTTTCTGAACAGAAGTCACAATGATCTTGCGGCCTTTTGCATTCAGTTTATTTTTTAGTTCGGTAGTATTGCCAGTGTTAGCAATACTGGCATAATCTGTTCCTTCTGATTCCGGATCATAAGCCCGGTACTTATCCAGTGTCTGGCGGGTCAATGATTTACGGTCGACCGCAAAGACGACCTTATCGACATAAGGCATTCGGCTGGCAAGAAAGGCTGTTTTGAAACTGGTAATAGTTTTTCCTGCTCCGGTCGTATGCCAGATATATCCAAGCTTATTCCCTTCTACCCTCTCCAGATGTTTGATTACCTGCAGCACTCTTTCAGTAGCCCGAATCTGATAAGGACGCATGACTTTGATTGCTTCTTTTCCTGGTGTTCCATCCAGAATCATGTAGCTGGTGGAAAGGTTGTGAGCTGCGGGGATTGAAAGGACACAATCCGCAAATTCTTTCCAGTCATGGACAGAAGTATTGTCTTCCCTTTTCCATTCAAATGAGAACGCCTTATTGAAAGCCTCAGCTGTGGTATTGGCCATATATTTGCAGGTTGTTGGAGTCATGGCGACCAGCACCTGTACGGTTGAAAAGATGTCTGAATACTGGTTCTCGACAATATACTGGTGCATCTGATTAAGGGCTTCATCAGCAGCATGGAATTCTTTTTTCAGCTCGATCTGAACAATCGGCAATCCATTGATAAGCAAAGTCACATCAAACCGTCTATGCTGCTTGCCAGGCAAAACAGGATCCCGCCGGATTTGGTTCACTACCTGATAAACCGTACTTCCCGCTCCAACTTCGCTTTGATCAAAGACGGTCAGAAACTGGTGAGTTCCATCATCCATATCAATTTCAATCTGGGAAACCCCGTTACTTCCATACAGAAACTGGCCTGCTTTAAATGGAGTAGCCAGATTGCTGATTTCACGTTTTATCTGGTTAAACTCATTAGCTGACAGCGGCTGATCCAGTCGATCCTGATTATGGTCCTCCAAAATTCTTTTGAAATTATCCCATAGCTGCTGGGTTGTCTTGATCTGGCTTTCATACTTCCACAGTCTGGTTCTGTATACTCTGGATCTTTCATTTGGTGCATCAAAAGGTCTGTCATCAGGTAATGTCAGTTCCCCGTGAGTCAGAGCCTCAATGAGATTGTTTTCAAATTGTTCTTCCGTCATGAAATTTATCCTTTTCTCTCTAATCAAATTTTTTAATATCTCTTAACCTTTTTCAAATCTGGTTTTGGAGTAGATCCTCCAAGTATTTAAATTAATCTTGCCTATCATCTCTACCTTTTGTAAAGCATTTATATTTCTAGTCCGCAAGCGCCGGATTTTGACCAATCAATGTTTTAAAACAGACTGTTTTTACTTTCAATCAACTTTCAGAATATAGATATCAGATCCTGTGAAAGCCTTATTCCGCGGATGCTATAAGCAGAAATCATACCGGACATCTTGATGAATGAATCACCATGGATGAATCAGGATCTTTCTGAAACATTGTTCAGGAGGACAACAATATGGAAAATATTTTCACAAAAAACGATTTATTTTGTGACTACTATGCAGCCTGGATCGAAATCTATAAACGCGGCGCAGTCCGGGACATCACTCTGCGCAAATACCTGATGACTCATTCCTGGCTGCACAGGATTATTCCCGAGATGAAAATCGGTGAACTAAACCGGGTTCGCTACCAGACTCTGATCAATGAATACGCTCTGGAGCACGAACGGCAGACAACAATGGACTTCCATCATCAGCTCAAAAGCGCCATTCTTGATGCTCTTGATGAAGGACTGATCGACCGGGATCCAACACGGAAAGTAATTATCAAGGGTAAAAATCCTCGCTCTAAAAAGACCAAATACCTCAGCCAGTTCGAACTTCATCTGCTGATTCAGGATCTGGATCTTTCAATCAGCAAGGGACTCACCTGGGACTGGCTGATCTTGCTGGTAGCAAAAACAGGGCTTCGTTTTTCAGAAGCACTGGCCATTACACCAGCTGATTTTGATTTTTCAAGGCAAATTCTTTCCGTGAACAAAACCTGGGACTATAAGCATGGAACAGGCTTTTTACCAACAAAAAACAAATCATCTGTGCGGAAAGTCGAGCTGGACTGGAGAACGGTCGCCCAGTTTTCAGAACTGACCCGTGATCTGCCCAAAGACGAATCAATCTTTGCTAAAGGCGTAATTTACAATTCGACAGTCAACAGTATTCTCGAAAAGCATTGCAGACATGCAGGAATACCGATTATCTCCATTCATGGACTGCGTCATACCCATGCTTCTTTACTGCTGTATGCAGGGGTATCGATCGCCAGCGTGGCCAGAAGACTCGGGCATGCTTCGATCACGACTACCCAGAAAACCTATCTCCATATCATTCAGGAACTGGAAAATGCAGATGTTGATCTGGTGATGCGATCACTTTCGAATCTTTGCTAAAGGACTTGCCAGTTACGAAGCAGTAATCAGCTGATGATGATAGATGCTGGAATCAAGACTATCTCTCATTCTCGGAATCCAAAAGCTATTTAAGCTAATCCATCCGAACTGATGTTAGTCATCTGCAATCGATCTGCCTCGCGTCAGAAACTGGCTTGAAGGCTGTTTGATATAAAAAAACAGGGCAGAAATCCGATAGGCGGTTTCTGTCCTGTCTCCTTCGTTCTTGCTGAAGATTCTGTTCTGGATTATCCTTCGATGATTTCTCCGGTTTCCAGATCAATGTTCTCGAAATCGGCTTCGATTTCAGCATTGAGTTCCTGTTCTTCCTTGGCTGCAGCCAGATCGGCCTGGTCGATATCATCGCTGAGATTGGATCCGCGGATGAGCTGCTGGACTTTTTCCTCGATTTCCTGGCGCAAAGGTTCGTTGCCTTTGAGGAATTCCTTGGCTGCTTCCTTGCCCTGGCCAATCTTTTCGCCCTGATAGGAATACCAGGAACCGGATTTCTTGACAACATCGTACTCAACGGCGAGGTCAACCAGTTCAGACAGAGCGGAAAGGCCTGTACCGTAAGTGATTTCCAGCTGGCATTTGCGGTAAGGAGGCGCCACCTTGTTCTTGACGATTTTGACGTTTACCTTGTTTCCGACAATATCGGTTCCGTTCTTGATGACTTCGCTCTTGCGGATTTCAATACGGACAGAGGAATAGAACTTCAGGGCATAGCCGCCTGGAGTTGTTTCCGGGTTTCCGTACATAACGCCGACTTTCAGGCGCAGCTGGTTGATGAAGATCGCTGTGCAGTCGTTCTGATTCATCATGCCGGACAGCTTGCGCATGGCCTTGGACATCATACGCGCCTGGGCACCGACCTGCATTTCGCCCATTTCACCATCGAGTTCGACCTGCGGAACAAGAGCGGCAACGGAATCGACAACGACAAGGTCAACAGCGCCGCTTTCAATGAGCATTAACATGATGTTCAGTCCCTGTTCACCGGAATCCGGCTGGGAGAGAATCAGCTCGTCAATGTTGACGCCAAGATGCTTGGCATAAACCGGGTCGATGGCGTTCTCGGCATCGATAAATGCTGCGCGGCCTCCGCGCTTTTGCACTTCTGCAATAGCATGAAGAGCCAGAGTGGTTTTACCAGAAGATTCTGGTCCATAGATTTCAATAATTCTTCCTTTTGGATAGCCGCCAATGCCAAGAGCCTTGTCAAGAAGCAGGGATCCGGAAGGAATCGGCTCAACATCGACACCGGTGCGATCACCAAGCTTCATGATGGAGCCTTTGCCGTATTCTTTTTCGATATCCTTAATGACGCCGGCAAGAAGATCGTCTTTGGATTTTGTCTTTTCTTTTTCTGCTGCTGCTTTTTTTGCCATTTTTTCTTTCCCCCTCTATTTTTATGCATTGCCTTCAGGCCAGCCTGTCTTGCAAGCGGCCAGGTTCATGCTGGAGTTCCGGAAGGTCCATTGCTGATTCGGGCACCTGTTCTGAAATCGCCACCTGATCAGAGACAGGCTGAAGAATATAGACCGAGTCCAGGCAGTTTTACCTGCCCTGTCTGCTCTGCCCGTTCTTTCCTTTCCGGATATTCCGCATCCGGGATACTTTCTTTCCCGTTTCGGACTTGTTTATTCTCTCATATCTTCTGACACTATTCGTGTCATATTAAAAATTTCTTTTCATTTTTCCGCTGGTTTTTTCCGGCAGATTCCTGGCTCGCCGGCTTGGCCGGCAAAAGTATTCTCTCCCACCTTGTGACATTATTTATGTCAGTTCAAAGAAATTATGAACTTTTTTCTTTGGAAAACCGGGCAGCTGGAGCCGGGCAGTTTCAAGGTGCGGCAATCGCAGTTCATCTGGTCTTATTAGATAAATCCCTGAACCGCAAATCTTTCCTGCCCCAGTATTGTCAGGATACAGAGCCTGGGCAGTCTTCGATTCCAGGATCTGTTTCCAGCTTTTCCAGTATAGCGTATGGTGATCACTTTACGAAAAATGTCATCAAAGAGCTTCTGCTCCTGTCCTGTACTGAATGAATAACGAAAGCAGCCCAGGATCGGCTGGAGTGCTTTTCCTGGACTGCTTTTCCTGGTTCTTTCTCATTTTGATTTACGAGGATGCCGGGTGCTTATGAGGAAACATCAGGCTGGGTGATTCTGTTCAATCAGCTCGATCAGCTGCTCAATCATTTCCAGAACGGCCTGCTTGCGCAGTTCATTTCTAGGAAGACTGAGCTGTTTTTCAAAGACCTTGACATGGCTTGGTGAAGCGATGGCGCTGTAGATCAGGCCGGCTGGCTTGCCTTCCATGGAAGAAGGTCCGGCGTTGCCGGTAAAGGAAACGCAGTAATCCGCTTCGCAGATGTTGCGGGTATTCTGGGCCATGGCTTTGGCGCACTGACTGCTGACAACTCCGTATTGCTCAATGATTTGCGGATCAACATGAGCGAGCTGGACTTTCATTTCGCTGAAGTAAGTGACCAGGCCGCCTTTTAATACAGCGGAAGCGCCGGGAACGGAGCCCAGCACGGCACAAAATAATCCGGCTGTAAAGCTTTCGCAGCTGCATACCGTCACATGATGCTGGCTTGCCAGTTCAATCAGTGTTTTTGCGGACTGAATCAGTCTGTTCTCATCCATTGTTTTTACATGCTTTCCAGGACGTAGCCTTTGAGCTGGTCAAAGTAAACATAGCCGGAATACAGGCTGACTGCGGCGGCTGCCCAAAGAGCAATCTGGGCTAACGGCAGGTGCAGATAGACAAACGGCCAGTTGCAAAGCAGAAGCAGGATGATGGCAATCATCTGCAAAACGGTCTTGAGCTTGCCGGAAAAGCCGGCGGATACAACTTCGCCCTGGCTGGCTGCCGAAAAGCGCAGGCCATCAACAACGAGGTCCCGCGCGATCATTAACAGTACCGGTACAACCGCAGCTTCATGGAAGTAGACCATGAGGATCAGGGTCGTGTTTACGAGCATTTTGTCGGCGATCGGATCGAGGAACTTGCCAAAGGAAGTGATCAAATTGCGGTTGCGGGCAATCTTGCCATCCAGCATATCGGTTAAAGAGGCAATCGCAAACAGGATCAGAACGATCACATTGCGCATGCCAAGTCCTGCTTCGGCAGAAAGCAGGCACCAGTCGCCGGGAATGAGCAGGTAGCAGGCCCAGATGACAGGGACCATAATCATTCGCAGGACAGTCAGTTTGTTGGGAAGGTTCATGTTTTTCATAGAATCAGCTTTCTTTCTTTTTCTAAAGCAGATGGCCGGACCCATTACAGCCCGGAAACGCTCTGCCAGATTTTGGGAGTGTCTGATGAAGACTGTATTTTTTCTGCATCTGTCCTCATCCTGGCACAAAGCCGCTTTCAGCGATATGGCGGGTCCGGCTTCAGGAAGATATAAAAGGCTGCCGGATTACTGGATCGGCTGGCCGTTTTCATCCACCGGGACCATCTGGTCATCACTGATCACCGGCTCTTCACCATATTCGCCCCCTGCCCCGGCTCCCGGATAGGCAGGATCCGTATACGTCTGGTCAGGAATATCCTGGACGGGTGTCTGCGGTACATCTTCATAGTAGCCAGACTGATCGTCCGAATAGACAGGCTCTTCCGGAAGATAGGCCGGTTCTTCTTCGGGCAGGTTCTGGGCATCCGCAGCTTCATTTGTGCCCTCATTCTGGGTCGATGCCTCCGAATTCTGGGTACTGTTTGCGGACTGGGCAGCGGCACCATAATGAATTTTCAGCAGGATCTGCACGGTACCATCGCTTTGCGGTTCAATGTTTTCGACCGGCAGTTCATTGCCGTCAATCTTGATTGTGCCCGGCTTGTTTGGATTAGCAAAAGTGATGGTGATAGTGCCATCCGCACCGGCATTAAGATCATAGGTAAAGGTATCCTTGACCTTGGAAGAGTAGGCGGGAATATCATTCCAGAGAATGGTGATCTGCTGGGTTTCCGAAGGCGTGATTTCAATCTGGATGGCCGGACTGGACTCATTAAATCCGGATATATCATAAACACCGTTCTCGCCGGTTTTCTGAATGGAAAGGCTGGCTGGTGCTGAAATATTTTCCGCACTGCCGCCCTTGCGGTTTTTGAGATCTTCAGCCAGGCGCTGCGTGGTCTCTTCCTGCTCCTTGAGCTCCTGCTCCCGGGCCAGTTTCTGGGCTTCCAGGGAGCCGGCTGCCTGATGACGGCCGATGTAGCTGACCAGGGCCAGGCCGCCGACTGCACAAATGGCACAGATCAGAATCAGGCGTGAAAGCTTGTTCTGGTTGCCCCAGCTTAAGGAGCGGGAGACCTTGCCGGCACTGCTGGTCATATTTTTCTTCTTGCGTTTCTTGCGGGTCTGCCGGACATTTTTGCGTGTGGTCTTGACCGCCGGCATGGACTGCAGCATCTTGACCTGGGCGTTGTAAAGAGCCTGGTCCCTGGCTGCGGCATACGCCTGAATGTTGGCATCCACTTCATCTTTAATCATGTTCCAGTTCACGCCAATCGCATCGCAATAGCCGTGAACGAAATACCGGACGTACGAAAAGTCGTCCGAAAATATATCGAGGTTATTTTCTTCAATCGCCCGGACATATTCCGGCCGCAGCCGGGTCTGCAGGGCGACATCATCTATAGAGAGATTCAGATCTATTCTTCGCTGTTTCAGAATCTGGTAATATTGCATATTTTCTTTTCCCTTAGGATTTTAGATTATACCAAAAAGAGCGCCGGCTAAAGAACAAGCGAAGAAAAGAAGCAGAAATCTTTTTTGCAGGGCGACCTGAAATTTTCATGCATCCCTTACATTTGTTGTTTTCGCTTACTTAAAGTTCATTATGTGATTTTTGTGGAGGATAGGAAATGCTTTTCTGATGCGCTTATACTCTGCTTTTATCCGCTTCTTTCCGGAATGGAAAGATTCTCCCGGACCAGTTTGTTTCGGTCTGGTAAACAGTCTGCCAGACAGGCTGCTCTTGCAGCATTCAGGCCGGCCCGGCGCACAAACAGTGGTCAGATCCTCAACTCCGGAAAGCCTCTTTTCTTCCAGCGAGGCCCGCCCGTTTCCTGATTGTCCACTCTCTTCTGGCTGTCCACTCTTCTCCTGGCTGTCCGCTCTGTTCCACCCTTTGGTCTTTAGATGTCCTCCGGTCTTCGTCATGACTTATTTCATCAGCAGCCGTATGAACAAAGCGAAGAAAAAGAACAGCCAGGCTACAGCTGTTCTTCAAGATTCATGACCATCTTGTTCCACCTATGGCCGCCATGCGTGGACTTAGCTTCTCCCATTTTGGTAAAGCCAAGGCTTTCGTAAAACGGCACATATTTGTCTTTGCAGTTGAGGATAATCCCTTTGCGCGAGTCATTGATGCAGTCCTTGATGACTTCCTTCATCAGGATGGATGCATAGCCTCTTTTACGGTATTCCGGATCGGTTTCCACACCAAAAAGCATCTGCCATTTCCCGTCTTCCGCATGCAAAGACGGATCTGAATAAAATTCATCAAGCAGCTCTTCTTCATTGCTGACCATTCCATTGACCATGCTGACGAGTTTGCCGTCGCGCCATAACAGCCAGAAATGGTTTGGATAGACTTTCAGCCGTTCTTCGAATGTTTCCCGGTCTGCTGCCTCTTCGGGTGGAAAGCAGGCTGTCTCCAGTTCAGTGATCGTATCAAGATCGCCAGGTGTCGCGTTTCGAATGTCAAGCATTGTGTTCCCTCCGGATGATTTTTATACATAGCCTGATTGAGGCTGTCGCGCCAATTATAACAAAACCTGCGACAGGGGGTTAAAGATTCGAATCAGCCAATTTTCCCTGATCGTCGGTTTCGGGCTCTTTCATTTCCCAGTTTGCCCGTGTCTGATTCTGTTTTTTAATATGACTTATGTCAGACAGACCGGCTTTAGGATTAAAAAGCTGCTGCCAAAGCGGCCTGGTGGCCGAAGCCATTCAAGATTTACCGGGTCATTTCTATATCCCTGTTATGCCGGCGTTACCAGTTTGCACAAAGAAGGATTGTCCCGGCTCTCCGGTTTCAGGTTAATTATTCCTGAATTCAGATTCCAGAGATCCAGCCGGAACCGGCTATTTTCTGCAAGCAGTCTGCTAGTTTGTACCAGCTGTTCTTTTTGCAGCTTCTTCCACATAGTGAGCGGCATTGTGCCGGTTGGATTCTACGGCCTTTTCGTCCAGGGTCCGGATGACTTTGCCCGGCAGGCCGACAACGAGGGATTTTTCTTCAATTGTCTTCCCTTCTCCGACCAGGCTTCCGGCTCCAATGAGCGATCCTTTCTTGATATGGCATCCGTTAAGCAAAATAGCGCCCATGCCAATCAGGCAGTCATCCTCAATTGTTGCGCCATGCACGATAGCCCCATGACCAATCGTGACGTTTTTCCCGATACGGACTGGATAGCCGGGATCCGTATGAATGACACAGCCATCCTGGACATTGGAACGATCCCCGATCGTGATTGGTGCGGATTCCGTACGGATGACCGCATTATGCCAAACGGAAACATCCTGGCCAAAGCGGACATCGCCTTCAATCACGGCTCCCGGTCCCTGAAACATGGGAGAAGTCTGTTCTGGCCGCTCAGGATCTTCCCGGATATCCATCTGGTCTGCAAGACCCTGACCTGTTTTTGCCTCGAATCCGGTTTTTGAATCTGTTTCCTGTTTTATAGAAGCTTCGCTTTGTTGAAGCATGCTTTCACTCATAAATTTTCCTTTCTGCCTGACTGATCGCTTGAACCTGTATTCATGCCATCTGAGTTTACGTGACTGGCAGCTCGAACGTGCAATCCTGCCGGCTGTTTTTTTCATTGGCCGCTTTGATCGCTGAAGGGATCAACGGTGGCGATTGTATTCATTATTGTCTTTAAGGCGGTCAGAAAAACAAAAGGAATGCCCGGATTGAGCATTCCTTCATAACTGGAGCCTGTATTGCATGGCCAGCTGCAAGCAGCTGTCAGCACAGATATGGTATTTGGCTGTTTATTGGTTTTACGGATAATTTCGTTTTGCAGCTGTTTTTTGTTTTCAGTTTTTCGTTTTGTCTGCCGGTTTCTGGGCTGGTTCTTGCTTTGCAGAACTGGATCCTTTTATTGGATACCGGCGGAATCCAGAATCGCCTCCAGCTGATGCAGGGTTACCGACAGGTATAAAGACGGCCTGGAGCTGGAGGAATCCTTACCATTCTGGCTGGCTGATGGATTCTGGTTTTGTGCAGAATTCGTTTGAGAGGAATCATCGCTGGCGTAGGACTTGCTGGAGTCTTCCTGGAGCGATGGATCGGGAAGAGCCGCTTCATTATCCATTTCTGCCGACTGCAGGCCGGAGGCTGCGGATCCTTCTTCTGCAACAACAGATCCTGACTCTTCAATGACTTCAGTTTCGGCACTGGACTGGCCATTTTCATCGGCTGGTTCCTGCGAGCTGGAATCGGCCTGAAGCTGGCTGTCGGCCTGGGTTTGTGAAGAGTATTCGGAAACCGCCTGGCTGGACTGGCCGCCTGTTTCTTCAAGGCGGCTGAATACAGTGATTGTGGTGGAGCGGTTGTAGTTGCAGTCGATAATGGTCCCGCTGACGGTTGACCCGGATGGCGGAAGCATGTAGTAATAGACATCCTCATCGCCTTCAATTTTGTAGTAAAGCCCCTGGCGCTGGCTCGCTTCCGCCTCGCTTTTGGTAAACGGGCTGGCGTGCAGCTGTGAAGAAGCGATGGTCATGACCGTATCATCAGGCGTGACGATTTCAAAAATCATGGATTCACGTTCCGGATCGTATTCAAACTGGTAATCGGAGTATTCTGGAAATTCGAGCACCATGCCAGATTCCGGTAAAGTGACCGTCCGCTTGTCCAGATCGACAAAATCAGAGAAGTAGTCATAAGTATACGGCGTAACAAGATTATTGGAATCGGTTTCGGGAACGGGAGGAATTTCAGCCGGGCTGGCTTCTTCCTGGACAATGGTCTCAACTTTGGAAGAGCCATGGCTAAACGTGAGCAGAACCACGGTCATGATTAACCCGACGAACACGAAAATCATGATGAAAAAGAGCAGGATCGAGCGGAAGGGATTGCGTCTGGAAGAGACCAGACCGGAGCCATGGTCTGCCTGGGGAATCGGTGGAATCATGTCTGATCCGCAATGCTGGCAATAACGGGTTCCGGATGGATTATTAAATGAACATTTCGGACATTTCATGCGTGCACCTCTGTCCAATTATCATAACGGTCCAAGCGGGGATTTTTTGCAAGAAATTCTAAAGAATAGGTAAATTTTGTCACAGGAAAAACATGGCTAAAGAAGCTTTATACCCATTTTGTCCCCTTTCGGCCCAGATTTTCCCTTTCGAAAAGAACCGCTTATTGGGCAGGACTAAAGAAGATAAAAGCATGGCTTCAGGCCATTTCCAGGATGGTGTAAACAGGGCCTTGGGGAGTGAGAACCGACTGGAACAGGCAGCACGTTTCAATAGAAAATTCAAAAGGCTCCAGTTCCAGCGGATACTGGTTTGGATTGCAAAGCTTCCGGCAAAGCGTAATGTGGGCTTTAAAAGGCTTGGCGTCAAATTCCACTCCTGCTTCTTTTAAAGCCTGCCGGACCTGTTCAACATAACCGGCAAGGACTGCTGATGGTTCAATATGGGCATAATACAGGGATCCAAAATGACCGATGCCATTTGCCTGCAGGCTGAGTTTTGGAAAAGGAATGCTTTTCAGAACCTGGCGGATGATGGGCAGCTTCGCTTCGGGCTGTTCGCCCAGAAACGCCAGGGTCAGATGGATATTCTGTACCTTGGTAAAATTTCCTTTCATCCCTTCCGCTTTCCACTTGTCAATGACTTCAAGCAGTTTTGAAACGGCAGACGCTTCAGGACATAATGCAATAAACAGCCTCATTTTCAGCACCTCATTTTCATTCGAACGGCAGCCAGACCAGAGTTCGCATCCGCCAGGGCCGGGCCTGTCATGGCAGATGTTTCCAGCCATGGCCAATATTTCCTGCCTCGTTTTCTGGTTTCTTCTCAGGTTCCTGGTTTTTCCCCGGCTTCTGTTTCCTGTTGTGGCTTCTGGTTTCTTTCCAGATTTCTGGTTCCTGTTTTGTTTGCAGATCAGGGATCTTTACAGTTCCAGTCTAGATTCTTTTTGTCCTGCAGGAGCGGACTTTGACTCGCAAATGATCGTTTGTGGATTCTGATGGTGCACTATCCGGTTTGCCTTTCCATCCTGTAATTATAATGAATACAGGAAGAAGGTATTCTGTTATGACAATTGATGAATATGTAGCAAAAGCCAAAGCTGAAAATATCCCCCTGATTGATGTGCGCCCAGCCGAAATGTATAAGGAAGGCCATATTCCTGGCGCCATCAACATTCCGCTGGCTGAAATGGATAAAGCTGATGTCAAGCCGGGTTCGTATCTGTATTGTGTTACCGGCTATCATGCCGGCCTGGCCGAAGAAGAACTGGCAAAGCGCGGTATTAAGGCGACAGATATTGGCGGTATTGAAAAATACACCGGACCCGTTGTGAAAGGCTGAGCAGTTTTTAGATCAATATTTCAACAAAAAGCAAGCGACTTCCCCGAATTTCTGGGGAAGTTTTTATTTGTCATTTTTGCAATGCTAAAATATCTCCCTGAACGAATCTGCTCTTTCCTTTCCAGGCAAGTTCTGAAAAACAGTCTGCACAAAGGATTTCTCCCTTGCTGCAAAAGCAGATTCTGTTCTCGCAAAAGCCTTTAAAGAAACGTTCCTGCTGGGTTTCAGCTGCGTTTCAAAGGCAATTTAATACGATGAAAACGAGGAGGAAATTTCAATGAGTGGTTTTTTTGGAGCTGCCCTGAAGGACAATTGTATTCTCGACCTGTTTTTTGGTACGGACTACCATTCCCATCTAGGTACCCGCCGGGCGGGCCTTGTAGTTCATGGTCCGGATGGTTTTGTCCGTTCGATTCATAATATTGAAAATTCGCCGTTTCGCACGAAGTTTGACAGCGAACTGGATGACTTTGTCGGCAATATCGGGATCGGCTGCATTTCCGATTACGAATCTCAGCCTTTGCTGATTCACAGCCGCTTAGGCTCCTTTGCGATCTCAACGGTTGGCAAGATTAATAATGTCAAGGAACTGAAGCAGTACTGCTTTGAAAATGGGATGGATCATTTCTATGAGATGAGTACCGGCGAAATCAACCCGACTGAACTGGCAGCTGCCCTGATCTGCCAGAAAGATTCTTTTGAAGAGGGGATCGAGTTCCTGCAGGACCAGATTGATGGTTCGCTTTCCATTCTGCTGCTGACAGATCATTCGATTATTGCGGCCAGGGACAAGCTGGGCCGAACTCCCATCGTCCTGGGCAAGAAAGGCGATGGGAGCGGATACTGCTGTGCTTTTGAAAGCCACTCTTTCCTGAATCTGGGCTATAAGCCGTATGGCGAACTTGGCCCGGGGGAAATCGTCGAAATTACAGCGGATGAAGTCCGCCAGCTCAAGAAACCGGGCGAAGAGATGCAGATCTGTTCCTTTTTGTGGGTTTACTATGGCTATCCGACTTCAACTTATGAAGGAATCAATGTAGAACAGATGCGAAACCGGTGCGGCCAGCTGCTGGCCCGGCGCGATACCATCGACCGCAGCCGCATTGACTCGGTCGCCGGCGTTCCGGATTCCGGTGTGGCTCACGCAATCGGCTATTCGAACGAAGCCCACATTCCCTACGCCAGACCCTTTATCAAGTACACACCAACCTGGCCGCGCTCTTTCATGCCAACCAGCCAGGCTATGCGCAATCACATCGCCTCCATGAAACTGATCCCGGTTCAGGAAATGATTAAAGGCCGCAGTCTGCTGCTGATCGATGATTCAATCGTTCGGGGAACCCAGCTTGGCAATACGACCCGCTTTCTGTATGATTCCGGGGCCAGAGAAGTCCATGTCCGTCCGGCCTGCCCGCCGATTATGTACGGCTGCAAGTTTTTGAACTTCTCGCGCTCTACCTCGGATCTTGACCTCATTACCCGCCGGGTTATCCAGGATCTGGAAGGCGGCGAACCGTCGGCCGAAATACTCGCGGAATATGCCGATCCAAACACTGCCCGTTATGCAGCAATGCTGGAAGAAATCCGCAAGCGTTCAAACTTCACTTCCCTGCGCTATCACCGGCTCGATGATATGGTGCAATCCATCGGCCTGCCCAAGTGCAAAGTCTGCACGTATTGCTTTGACGGAGTCGAATGCCCGCATCATAAAGCAAAAGCTGAGGCTGACAAGTAAATCAAACTTCCTTTATTCTGACGAATTCACGGCTTTCCAGACCTCCGGTTATGGAAAGCCTATTTTTGGATCTATACAGCAAAACTTATTTGTCTGGCTGTCGCTGAATAATGAAAGGGATTTCCATACAGGATTTTTGCGACAGAGCCGGCGATAAGAAGAAAAATCCAATTTCTGTGTAAGAGAAGCGATTTTTCATTCGGTATACTATTGACTCAGAACAAAATGAAAGAACGCCGGCCAAACGGCCGGCAGGAAACAGACTGGAGGGAGCCCGATGAGAATTCGACATACGACATGGCAGGATCTGCCGGAACTGGAAATTATTTATGAACGGGCCCGACAGTTCATGAAAGAAACCGGCAATCCGAACCAGTGGAAAGACTGTCGCCCTAATCCATCTTTGATTGAGGAAGATATCCGCGTGGGCCAGTCTTACGTCCTGGAAGATGAGGGTGAAATTCTCGGCGTATTTGCCCTGATTTTCGGGGAAGATCCAACGTACGGCATTATCGAAGATGGCCGCTGGCTCAACAGCCGGCCTTATGCAGCCATTCACCGGATTGCTTCTTCCGGAAAAGCGCACGGCTTCTTTAAAATCCTGATGGATTTCTGCCAGAACAAAGCGTCAAACCTGCGGATTGACACCCATCCGGATAACAAGATCATGCAGCATTTGATTGCAAAAAATGGTTTTACCTATTGCGGAATCATCTATACAGATGATGGAACGAAACGCCTGGCTTACCAGAAAGATCTGGCCAGATACCGCTATGCCGGTATCAAAAGCCTGAACAGTCCGGCTCCAGTGATCAGTCCCCTGGCTGCCCGCTCTGTTAAATAGTTTTTTGAACATTGCTTACGATTATTCTGCCGGCCGGTATCAGCCGGCCTTCTTTTTTTTGGTTCTTTCTGGCTGGAATTACAAAAATGGAACAATGGAAAAAAGCCGGAACAAAGCCGGCTCTATAAACATTTGCTTTAGTGTTTCCGGTTGATAGAAATACAGATCATTCTCTTTACGGCGGCAAATACGCAGGCCGCAACCGGCCAGATCATCCAGGTAACATCCCACTTGCCGCAAGCAAAACTCCAGCCAAGATAGAGAGCAGTCACCAGGCACCAGTAAATGGCACCAACCGGCTTGATGATCTGCCTGTCCTTTTTCATCTGCACCGAGTACTCGTTCTTCTGCAAAAGGCAGTCAAACGAAGCACTGATGATACCAGTCCGGACGAGCAGGAAGACTCCAGCCGCAACCAGCAATAAAGTCAGAGTCATCAGGAATCCTGCCAGGGATTCCGATTTAAGCCACAGTTCCATCAGAATGGGGATTGCGCAGAGAACACAAAGGCAGATTCCAACGGTATTCCACTGGAAACAAGCCGAAGAAAATTCTCTTTCTGTCTTTTCAACCATTCCTTTGACCCCATATTCCAGAACAAAATTTTCGTGAAGCAGGAATTTCCACGGCTCCTGGATTCTGGCTGCTTTTAAAAAGAGGACAACGCCGACTGTAACCAGAATCAGGATGACGATCAGGCTAATACCGCCAGCTGTATTTTCAGAAATCCTGCGGGTGCTTTCTGCAAAGCCTCCCAGCATGAACAGAAGAACTGGAGAAAGGATACACAAAACTGTGCCTGTGGCAATCAGCAGTGCTCTTTGTTTCTGAACCTCCAGAAAGTCAGAAGCTTTTTCCAGACTGATCGTCTGGCACAGATTGCCGCTCAGTTCTTCAATGACCGGCATTTCTTCCAGTTCGTCTTTGATCAGATAATCAGTCGAGACATCAAAGATCTGGGAAAGCATCAAAATCTTGTCCAGTCCGGGTATAGCCTGGCTGCTCTCCCACTTCGCCACGGCCTGGCGGGATACGTTCAGCTGTGAGGCCAGGTCTTCCTGAGTCCATCCATTTTTCTTTCGCAGCTGTATCAGTTTTTCAGCAAAAATCATTGTTTACCTCCATACCGGCTTTTTGCCGGATGACCAAAGCTTACTGAAATTGATGGTTCCAGAACAGAAAGTCCGGCTGGAAATACGTCAACCACCCGTTGCATCGACAAAATCCAGTCATTTTTGAGCTCCCCATCCAGTTAAAAGGCGGTAAATATCTGAAAATCAGATATTCGCACTGAGTCTGTGTCCCTTCTCGATACCGATGCTGAGAAAAGCTTATCGTCCCGGCAGGTTCAGTCCAAAATTTCTATTTCTAAAGTTCGGCCTGGACTTAGAGTCATTTTTCAGGCTTCTGGAATGGAAAAAGAGAGTCTTGAGCAGTAATGATCATTGAAAAAGAATATTGATAAGAATCAGGAAACATTTATTGTAAGTACTTTATATTTGACGGGTTTCTTCCTCCAGCAGAATACTGTAGTCTTT
>Ash_p2__coassemble_1523_pt1 | contig 18158 bp, 19 predicted proteins | sample Ash_p2__metabat2_high_PE_029 | metagenome-assembled genome bin Ash_p2
ATATCTATAACTATTGGGGAAATCCTTAGATAGTTATGGATATTTAGTAGCGGAATATTGAGTATTTTGATTTGAAACCCTACGGGATTAATCAAGCTTATGGATTGCTGATTCGTTAATCAAAACCTGAGGTTTCAAGATCTAACAAACATTCTCCATTTGACAGGATCATAAATAGAATCTGGATCCAGCTTCTGCTGAAAACAGAAATTTTTTCGATACCATCAACATAAGCGATACAGCTGCCAACACCAGACTCGAATGGTTTTGTGAATCCTTAGCGGCTGGAATCTATTCTCGGCAGTTGAGACGGATGCTCATCGGCTGTCCTGGATTTATGGTTCATCAATAAAATGAAAACAGCATGCGATAGAAGCAAATGACAAAAAGCTGATCGAAGACAGAACAGATCTGTACTTCGATCAGCTTTTTCCTTATTCTGGTAGAAAATCCGCCTTTAAAGCACGGGTATATTTTTCGGATGATCCTTGCGATAGGCCTTCACAAAATCCGGTGTTTTTCCTTTTCTGGCGTGGCAAACTCCATGACAGGAACTGCAGTCTGAAGTACAGGTTCCATTTTTGCGAATGGATTTCAACGCAAAGAACAATAAAACCGCCACAGCTAAAACAATCACGCCATCTACAATCGATGTCATCATGATCTTCCTTCTTTCTAACCAAAAAGCACACTCCCGCAATCAGAATCATGGGGAAGTGTGCCGGAGGTATCCATTTCTGCTGACTCAGATCGTTTCCGATCCTTAATTCTTATTCTGATGGACTGATTCTCAATTTGAAGTTTGTAAAATCCTCTCAGGCCGCATCGGCAGCAATTTTGCCCGAAGCTTTATGAACAGGGTGCACAGGTTTGAAAATCATCCATAAATACCAGGCCAGCAGCACAATGGCGATCACTGTCCAGAAGCCAAAGGCACCGGTTGTCATCCAGGTACCCAGCTGGTAAACAATAAGCGCAACGGAATAGGCATAGAACATCTGCCAGCCGATCGCAAAAACCGACCATTTGCGGCTGTTCATTTCGCGCACCATCGTCGAGACCGCAGCCAGGCATGGCGCATCAAGCAGGTTGAAGATCAGGAAGGAAACGGCAGCCAGGGCGCTTGGGAACATCTGCATGATGGCTGCCCATAAGGCTGGGTCTTCACCGGTTTCATCCAGGACATCAACCAGGATACCCATGGTTGAAACAATATTTTCCTTGGCGACAAAGCCCGAAAGCGAAGCCGCTACAGACTGCCAGTTGCCCCAGCCAAGCGGAACGAACAGCATAGCCAGGCCATTGCCGATGCTGGCCAGCAGCGAATCCTGGACATCGACCAGGCCAAAGCCTTCCGGACCGAAGCCAAAGGAAGCCAGAAGCCAGGTAACTGCGCAGCATGCAAAGATAATCGTTCCGGCTTTCTTGATGAAGTGCCAGCATCTTTCCCACGTCTGGCGCAGCACATTCATGACTTTTGGCCAGTGGTAAGCCGGAAGCTCCATGATAAAGGGTGCCGGCTCGCCCGCAAACATGCGGGTATGCTTTAAAACAAGCGCAGAAAGGATAATCGCAAAGATACCAAACAGGTATGTTGCCCACGCAATCCACCAGGCATCGGAATAGCCAAGCAAGGCTCCCGCAAACAGGGCAATAACCGGCAGCTTGGCTCCGCAGGGCATGGATGTGGTAACGATCATCGTCATGCGGCGGTCGCGCTCTTCTTCAATCGTGCGGGCTGACATGATGCCCGGAATTCCGCATCCGGTTGAAACCATGAAGGAAATAAAGGATTTGCCTGAAAGGCCCATTTTGCGGAAGATGCGGTCCATAATAAAGGCGATCCGGGACATATAGCCGCAGTCTTCCAGAAAAGACAGGCATAAAAAGACAACAGCCATCTGCGGTACAAAGCCCAGCGGGGCGCCGATACCCCCGATAATGCCATCCACAACCAGGGAGATCACCCAGTCGGAGGCGTGGATGCTTCGAGAAAAACCGTCATGCCGCCCTGGCACCACTCGCCGACAAACACGTCATTAACCCAGTCGGTCATCCAGGTTCCTACAGTCGAGAGGGCCAGCCAGTAAACCAGTCCCATGACCAGTGCGAAAATTGGAAGCGCCAGCCAGCGGTTGGTGATCACCCGGTCAATCCGGTCCGAAATGGAGAGGGCCTGATCGTCTTTCTTTTTGTAAATCCCCTGCAAAATGGAGGCGATCCATTGATAGCGCTGGTCGGTGATGATTGCTTCAGCATCATCATCTTCCTGCTTTTCCAGAGCCGTGCGGATTTTGGCGGCCTTTTCTTTCTGCGCAGGCGTTAAATGAAGCTTCTCCATGACATCCGTATCATTTTCCAGGACCTTGATCGCATCGTAGCGGCCCAGTCGGGTATCGGGCAAAACCGCTTTTGTGGCGGCAATGGCTTTTTCAACTTCCGGATTAAACTGGGCCGGATGGGGGAGAGTATGGTCTTTCGCCGCCTGAATTGCTCTTTGGACTGCTTCCATGCAGCCCTTGCCGCTGGAGGCACTCATTTCCACAACCGGGCAGCCAAGCTTTCGGGAAAGCTCCTTCACATTAATGACATCCCCGCGTTTGGCGACGATATCCATCATGTTGAGGGCGACAACTACCGGAATCTGCAGCTCCAGCAGCTGGCTGGTTAAATACAGGTTTCGTTCCAGCGAAGAGGCATCCACGATATTGATAATCGCTTCGCACTCTGAAGAAGCCAGCCAGTGCCTGGTGACTTTCTCTTCAGGCGAATAGGGAGAGAGGGAGTAAATCCCGGGCAGATCCTGGATGATCACATCCGGATCTTTCTTCAGTTTCCCTTCTTTTTTCTCTACGGTAACGCCCGGCCAGTTGCCGACATACTGATTGGAACCGGTCAGGGCATTAAAGAGCGTCGTCTTCCCGCAGTTGGGGTTTCCAGCCAGTGCGATAATCATCCTAATGCCTCCATTTCAATGCTTGCGCATTCGTTTTTGCGCAGGGTCAGCTCATAGCCGCGGACATTGATCTCCATCGGATCCCCCAGCGGGGCAACCTTGCGCACCAGGACTTTGCATCCTTTGGTCACACCCATATCCATGATCCGGCGCTTCAGGGCACCGGCGGCATGAATCTTTTTTACAGTTCCGGTTTCTCCCGGCTTCATTTCATTTAAAGTCATGCCATCACCCAGATCCTTCCTGCCAGTGACGCATCCAGTGCAATCCGGACGCCTTTTACTTCAACAACGACATTGCGGCCCATCCGCTGCTTAATGCGGATCTTCTCATTGGGAATGATTCCCAGATGAGAGAGGTGCGAACGAACCTCATCTTTTCCCTGAATTCTTGAAACCGTATATTCGGCATTTGAATCGGCCATACTTAAAGGCATAAGATTTCTCCCTTCCATGTGAGCAGCTCATCTTTCATTTCAGAACACAGTAATCTGCAGCTAAGTTATTTGTAGCTAACTGCATTTGACAAGCCGAGTTTACTACCGCTAACCAGTTAGTTCAAGCGAACCATCCGGTCAAATGTGAAAATTTGGATAAAGAATGAAAGATTCCGGACAAATAGTATGTCATAGCTAACTTTTGTAAGCTATTTCACTGTATTTTGCCGGCTGCTCTTTTCTTTCCGGTTCTTTTCCTGTTTACTGTCAGGTTTGTTCGCCGGTATCTGGCCTGTTTTTTCGGCTTTGTCTGATTGGCTTGCTTCTCTGGCTTAAGAGGATTGAGGACATTGTCCTGGCCGGACAAACAAAGCAAATCGGCCTCAAGCTTCTTGAGAAAAAGGCAAAAACTGTTCGCTTTTTTATTCTTTTTGATATGAAGGTTTGACAATTGTGTTGTAAAGTTCGTTTTTGGCATTTCTTGGAGTTTTATTGCCTGTACACTGGAAAAGAAGAAGTTTAATCCATCGCATAAAGAGAATTAACCATTGATTTTTTTGGAAAGGACGCTTAAAACTCTCTGCCCCATGCCTGTTTTCGATTGTGTCGATACCCGCAGATCCAGAAAGTTCATAAGCAAAGGCAGAAACTATGGATCTGAGAATTCTTCGCTATTTTTTGGCTATTGTGGAAGAAGGCAGCATGAACAAGGCCGCCCGGACCCTTCATATTACCCAGCCCACCCTTTCAAGACAGATCGCCCAGTTTGAAGAGGAACTGGGCTGCCCGCTGTTCCTACGGCAGTCCAAGTCGCTGCATCTGACCAGCCAGGGGCTGCTGTTAGCCCGGCGGGCCAGGGAGCTGCTGGAGCTGGAAAGCCGGACGCTGGATGAAATCAGCTCGCTGCACTCCGAACTGAAAGGCGAACTGCTCATTGGCGCCGGAGAGATGAAAGCCATGCAGGCTTTGCTGGAAATTGTCCGCCAGTTCCAGGTGCTCTATCCGGGCATCCAGGTTTCCCTGATCACCGGAACCGCCGACCAGACGATGGAAATGATCGAAAACGGCCTGCTGGATGTCGGCTTTTTCCTCAAGCCGTTCCATTTCCACGATGCCGTCTACCGCAGCTGGAACTATACCGAGCAATGGGTGGCTGTTATGCACAAAGATCATCCGCTGGCGGCCAGGCGAAGCCTTCACCCCAAAGATCTGGCCGATGAGCCGCTCATCATGCCCTATCGCAAGGAAGCCCGCCAGCATGTCGTCAACTGGCTTGGCAAACCGGAAAGCGAGCTGCATATTCCGCTGAGCAGTTCCATGGCTTCCAACGGCGCCATGATGGCCCTCAACAAAATGGGCGTTTTAATGACCATTGACGGATCATTATCCAACCTGCATATGGATCTCAAAGCCATTCCGCTCGATCCGCCGCTGACTACCGGGCTGGCCATCGCCTGGAAAGAGCGCTTTCCAAAGCCGCCGGTCCAGGAAAAATTTCTTGAATTTTTGAATGATGTCCTGGCTGATGAGCTCTCTGAACCCCGGCACTGAATCTTTCCTGAATCAAAGCATCCATTTGGCGGCATCTGCTGCTTACAAAAGTAAGAGACAAAAAGAGCTGTCTTTGGCAAAGGATTGAATCCTTCGATCAAAGGCAGCTTTTTTCACGCCTCTATTTATGCTTTTTGAGCATTTATAATTTTGTTCTATAGGTATTGGACATAAATATATATCCAGACAATACTGTAGCTGTCAGACAAAAAGAAACCGGCTGTTCAAGCCGGTTTAAAGGGGGCTGTACAATGTCAATTCTTGTTACGTATTTCTCCGCTACCGGAGTGACTGAAAGAGCAGCAAAGGAAGTTGCCGGTCTCTGCCAGGCAGAGCTTTTTGAAATCCGTCCGGAAGTTCCTTATTCCTCAAAAGATCTGGACTGGATGGACTCTTCCAGCCGCAGCACCCGTGAATCCAAGGATGCCAAAGCTGAAGTGGCTATCGCCCAGCTGCCGGATCTTGCAGGCGTCACAACTTTGTTTGTCGGCTTTCCCGTATGGTGGTACGCTGCCCCGCACATTGTCGATTCCTTCCTGGAGAAGCTGGACATCAAAGGACTCGAGATTGTTCCCTTCTGCACATCCGGAGGTACCGGTATTTCCGGCTGCGAAAAGAAGCTGAAAGCCCGTTTCCCCCAGGCTAAATGGCTGCCCGGCTTGAGAATCACCGGCTCCAATCAGTCCGCTGTTTCCAGCTGGATCCATGCGCTCAATCTGGACTGATTCACAGGTTCAGGCAAGCACTTTTTGTGCAGGACTTCCGGCAGCTGCTGAATCCGCTCCTGCAGTCCATGCTTAATCCCTTTGCTCAGCCGATCCTGAATCCGGATCCAGAATCTGAAAAACACCGAAAAACACTGAAAAACAGTCCGCCATTTGGCTGGCTGGACTGCAATGGAAAGGTCGTATATTCATGAAAAGAGAAAAAATTACCCAGGACGCTGGCCATAAGGCTCTTGGCCAGTTTGCCCCCGATTTTGCCCGGTACAACGATGATATCCTGTTTGGCGAAGTCTGGAATGACCAGGCGCTTACGCCCAGAGAGCGCTCGATGATTGTCCTGTCCATCTTCATGGGCCGGGGACTGGCGGACAGCTCCCTGGATCACCACATCCAGTTCGCCAGGGTCAACGGCTTAACCAAAGACCAGTTTTCAGCGCTGGTCACCCAGGGTGCCTTCTATGCCGGCTGGCCCATGGGCTGGGCACTGTTTAACCGGGGCAAAGCGATTTTCGAGCAGCCCCAGACGCTTGAAGAATATGCTAAAACCATCGACTACCCGGTGGGCGAGCCTAACAATGCCTATGCGCAATACTTTGACGGCAAAAGCTGGCTGGCCCCAGTTGCCGGCGGCAATCTTCCCGTTGCCAATGTGACGTTTGAGCCAGGATGCCGCAACCACTGGCATATTCATCAGGCCAAAGAAGGCGGCGGTCAGACCCTGATCTGTGTGGGCGGCCGTGGCTGGTACCAGGAATGGGGCAAGGATCCTGTTGAAATGACACCAGGAACCGTCATTGAAATTCCGGCCAATGTCAAGCACTGGCATGGGGCTGCCGATGATTCCTGGTTCTCCCATCTTGCCATTGAAGTTCCCGGCACTGAAACATCCACCGAATGGTGTGAAGCCGTTGAACGCTAGCCTGTCCCTGCTTTGCTGAAAGCCTCTCAAAACAGGAACTGTCCCTTCATTCCTGGCAGGAACTGTCCTTTCATTCCTGGGCGGGAAGAATTGGAAAAGTCAAAAGAGATCCATCCAATTGGATCTGCACCAAAATCCCGGCTGTCTTTCCTGCCGGGATTTTTTGCATCATGTGATTTTTGGTCTGCTTTTGACCTGTTTTCAATTCTCTGAATGATCCTTTTTGGCTGAACCGTAAGAGAGATTCACGATAAACTGCGCAAAAAGCAGGATCAGGCCGGCAATCATCAGCCAGATGCCCGCCTGATTCAGACCGGAAGTCAAAGCTGTCCCATCCTGAGAGGCTGTATTCATGGCACCGGCAAAGAAGAAGGCCAGGCCGGCACCAAATACCGCCAGGCTGCCGATCAGCCACACGTTCAGGAGTTTTTTTCCTTTTTCTGGTTTCATTTTTTGTCTTTCTGGCAGGAGGGTTTCCCTGCTCTTTTTTCAGGCCTGGCACAGGAGCTTGCTGCTATTTGCCGGAACTGCCAAGCCGGCCGGCCTCGCGCAGCGAGGCGATCTGCCGCAGGTCTTCATAGGAAATCTCTTCCGATTCAATCTGGGGCATCACCAGCAGCACGCCCTGCGCGCAGGCTTTTTCATAAGGATAGGCAATGAAGGAGTCCTTCTCGGATTCGCTCATTTTATCGAGGGCTTCTTTTTTAATGATGCGCAGCGGCTTGTCATTGACATTCGTAATGGGCGCCAGGTATTCGCCCCGATAGCCCGAGTCCATAACGCCGGCCCGCACCGACATGCCTTTAATCCCGGTGCTGCCCCGTTCCTTGAGAAACAGGACATATTCCGGATCAAAGGCACTGGCCACGCCTAATGGGACCAGTTCGGTATGAAGCGGGAGAATCTCCAGCCAGTCCTGATCAAAGCAGGGGTACAAATCATAGCCGGCATCTTCATACCGCTTCGTTGGAATCACTGCATTTTCACGCACTTTTGCCCAGTAGAGTTTCATATCGTCTTTATTTCTGCCCGTGCCTTGATTCAATGCATTCCGCCTGAAACGGGCATTCGCCTGGCACTGGCTTTCCTTTCTGTCTGTTCCTGACTGCCCGGACAGGCCTTTTCCTGCAGGGATTGGCAGATACCGGCTGTCTGTGCAGGCGTTCAGTCTGTCTATTTTACCTGTGAAAGAGAATTCCTGCAAAGAAGCAGGAAAATGAGCCGGAAGATTTGCGCCTGCGAAAAAGGGACTGTAATTTCCCTGCAAAATGGAGATCGCAAGGATTTTACAGCCCCTGGCTTTTCTGGCGATTGCGGATTCAGACCTTGATTCCAAATGCCTTGGCATATTCGGGAATCAGCTGATCCATGCTGTCGTACCACAAATCATCTTCGGAAGGCGATGGAACATAAAAAGCCATCAGCGCCGCCCGTGGATCGGCTTCCTGCAGCAGGCGCATGGAATCATGGCTGACACAGACGATCCGGTTAATATTGGGATGGCTGTCCAGGAAGGATTCGATATCGTTTAAGACGATGTCCTCCATCGTGTCATCCCGGCTGAAATAGCGCAGGCAGCTTTTGATGATGGACCAGATGCCAATATGGTTTTTTTTGAGCAGAGTCATCTGCTCCTCCCTGGTCCTGGCCGGCATCCGGAACAGCAGACTCATGATCGGCCAGAACCGGCTGCCGGAATCCGAAAAGTAGAAGTTCTCCTGTTCCGATTTCACGCTGGGCATGGAAACCAGGACCAGAGTTGTGCAGTCTTCAGAAATGATGGGGTCAAGCGCGGTGTATTCCTGCAGTTCGCTCAATTTAAACATCAGTTCTCCCCGCCTTTCTTTCAAAAAAGGGGGCAGGACATGGTCCCTGCCCCCTTTGGGTTCGTGAGGATGACTGCTTATTTCAGAACAGCAAGAAATTTGTAGAGGACGGCAATCTTGGATGCCTCCTGGGCAGCCTTTTCGTAATCGCCTTCGTCAGCGTGCTTCTTTTCCCAGCCTTTTAATTCACCGAGTCTTTCATCAAGACGGTCTTTCGCAGTCTGGGCATATTTTCCGGTTTCGTCGAAATGATCTACGAGATCGGCAGCAACTTCCTTGCCAAATGCGCTTTCACCAGCCAGAGCAGCCAGTTTTGCTTCAAATTCTGATTTAGTCATATTCAATTCTCCTGAGATCGTTGTTCTTCAGATGAAGAATCGTCTTACTTCAGAGCAGCAAGAGCTTTTTCAACGATAGCGATCTTTTCGTCTTCAGCAGTAGCTTTAGCTTCTTCGCCTGCATCTTTGTGGATGCGTGCATAAGCTTTCAGGACACCGAGTTTTTCGTCAAGACGGTCTTTCATGTCCTGTCCGTATTTCTTGTCAGCGTCGCCGTAAGTTTCAGCAGCTTCGTCAACCAGAGCATCTCCATAAGGAGTTCCGCCTACAGCGGCCTTTAATGTGCTAACCAGTTCTTCTTTAGTCATGATAATTTTCTCCTGAAATGCACAGTCAAGTGCATCTTTAGCCCATGGCAGATAATCTGTCATAGTTCACTGGACTGCCTGTCTTTGCGGACATGCCGCCTGGTAAAAGGAGGACAGGCAATCAGGCTACAATACAGCCTTTCCGGCTTTTGCCGGCTTAAAACGATAAAACTTTCTTTCCCGGCCGATCCATCAGGAAAAAGCCTGTATGGAAAAACCAGAATAATGGAATGTATAAACAGAACAGGCATCCTTAAGGCAGGCTGCCTGCGGATATTGGCTTATTACTTCAGAGCAGCGAGAGCTTTTTCAACAATAGCGATCTTTTCGTCTTCAGCAACAGCCTTGGCTTCTTCGCCTTCACCCTTGTGGATGCGGGCATAAGCCTTCAGGACGCCCAGTCTCTCATCGAGACGGTCTTTCATGTCCTGGCCGTACTTTTTGTCTTTGTCGCCATATGTTTCAGCTGCTTCATCAACAAGCATATCCCCGTAAGGTGTTCCGCCAACGGCTTCTTTCAAAGCACTAACTAATTGTTCCTTGGTCATTTTAATAACCTCCTTGAATAAGATGTTGACACTGCTCAATGAAACGCTTCTTTCCGGAATTTTATCCCTCATAGATCCCGATCAGATCATATTGAGTAGCATCAGTAATCCGAACCGGGACAAAAGTTCCCAGTTCAATGGGCAGCGAAGAAGTGAAGATCACCTGTCCGTCCACATCATCCGGCGCGTCCGCAATTGACCTGCCGCGATAGCGTCCAGTCAGGGCTTCCTGCTCTTCTACAAGCACTTCGATCGTCTTCCCGATTTTCTTTAAATTACTTTCTTTGCTGATTTCTTTCTGAACCTCCATCAGGCGGTTCAAACGATCTGCAGCGACGGCCTCATCAACTTCCATCGGCAGACGGCTCGCCGGGGTGTCTTCCTCTTTTGAATAGGTGAATGCACCCAGCCGGTCCCATCGGACCTCCCTGACAAAATCCAGGAGTTCTTCAAAGTCTTCTTCGGTTTCAGATGGAAAGCCGGTGATCACAGTGGTTCGAAGCACTGCCTCCGGAAACATTGCCCGAATCTTCTGTGTAAGGGCTCTGACATCTTCCTTGGTTCCTCTTCGGTTCATCATCCTGAGCAGACGGTTAGAAGCGTGCTGCATCGGGATGTCGAAATACGGAACGACTTTGCTGCTGGATTTCATCGCCTCAAGCAGATCATCCTGGATTTCATCCGGATACATGTAAAGAATCCGGATCCAGTGGACATTTTCAATCGAGTCGAGCTCTTTAATCAACTCGGCCAGCTTGAGCTGTCCATATCTGTCAAGGCCGTACTTGGTGGTGTCCTGGGCAATGAGAGTGATCTCAAGGACACCGTTTGAAGCAAGGTACTCAGCTTCTTCCCTTACTTCATTTATGAGTTTACTGTTTTGTTCCCCTCTTATCAAAGGAATTGCACAAAAAGTACAATGGTTGGAACAGCCGTCGCTAATCTTTATATAGGCACTCCACGGATTTCCCGAAATAGTGCGATTTGTCTTTAAATAAGGCACTTCTTCATCCTGCTCAAGCACCTCTTTGAGTATGGCGGGAAGTCGGGAATAATCCTTGAGCGGAACAACGGCGGATATTTCCGGGATCTGTTCGCGCAATTCCTTCTCATAGCGCTGGGCCAGGCAGCCGGTGACAATAATCTTGTCGGCATAGCGTGTCATCTCAAATATGGTGTTGATGCTTTCTTCCTTGGCCGGGTTGATAAAGCCGCAGGTATTAATGACAATCGCCTCGGCATGCCGGGGATCGCTGACCAGGATATGGCCGGCGGCTTTGAGCATGCCCATGATATTTTCAGAATCCACAAGGTTCTTGGAACATCCAAGGGATACAAATCCTACTTTCATCTATGTTCTCCTTCTCTTCTTAATAAGTATGCTTTAATAAGTACGCTAATCAGCGGGCAGATCGTGACTCCTGTTCAGATCAGGACTCCTGTCTGCAAAGCCTGCAAAGAAAAGAGGGGATCGCATGGCCCCCGGGCTTTCCTTCATTTCTGTCATTGTATCGGCAAACGTAAAGATCGATATTGAAATACCGCCTTGAATATCTTTTTGAATACCGTTTATTAAGCTTATGGATTTCCATCCATTCTATTTGTTTTCTCTGGCGGCAGCACTTTTTCCATGATGGGCGGAATGCTCTGCAGCTTCATCTCTGGGCTTCTGGTCTGCTTTTGGCTGATCGTGTTCTTCCGGCTTTTTGTTTTCGTCCGGGTTTGGCTGGCAAGGCTTTGGCGGGACGGGTTTGTTGTCTTTGTCATCCCAGGTTTTGCGATAAAACATCCGGTTGTCCAGGGCGAAGTTTTTCGGCCCGAAGCAGCCGGGTTCAACGCTTTCCAGGCTCTGGTGAATCATGAACAGCCGGGAATCAATATTGTCCAGAAGCGTAAGAGCTTCAGCTTCGGGTGTCATGGGCAGAACCGGCGAGCCGAATTCCTTTTTGCCATGGTGCGAAAGCACCAGGTGCTTGAGCAGCATGACTTCCTCGCTGTCCTGCACATCCAAAGCCAGAGCCACCCGGTCTAGCAGGGTATTGACCATTGAAATATGGCCGATCAGGTTGCCTTCCACTGTATATTCCGGCAGGATCGGGGCGGAATATTCTTCCGTCTTGGCCAGGTCATGCAAAATTACCCCGGCAATCAGCAGGTCATAATCCAGCCAGTCATACTGGGCCAGCACGCTTTTGGCCAGGCGGGCCATCGACAGGGAATGCCAGGCCAGCCCGCCCGGGAAATTGTGGTGGTTGCGCACGGCAGCCGGATAGGCATAGTAGTCATCCTTTTTCATTTCCAGCATTTCCTGGGTGACTTCCCGGATGATCGGGTTGGTCATGCCGGCGACCAGCTGATCGATTTCTTCCTTGAGCTGGACAGCGCTTAACGGGGCCGAGCGCACAAAGTCCGTCGGGTTGCCCGGAGCCGGGGCAAGAGAGCGTACCCGCAGCTGCCAGGCATTTCGATAGCGCATCAGATCGCCGGTCGCCTCAACAACCATCCCGGCCTTCCAGAGTTTTGTCTGCTCTTCGGTCAGATTCCAGAACTTGGCATCCAGGATGCCTGAGGAATCTTCCAGGGTCAGGGAAAGATAAGGTGCATTTTTCGCGGTTCTTGCCGGTTCCGCTTTTGTTATCAGACAGAGAAGGGTAATTTTCCCTTCCTGGTTTAAATCCTGAATCATCAGTATTTGTCCATGTCCGCGTTCTGCTTTTCTTTTTATTCCATCTCTCCTGTCTACTCCCGGATTTCTCGGTTCCAGAACTTAGAAGAAAGGCCGGAGCAAAAGAGAATGGAATATCAAATGTTTACAAATCGAGTGAAAAGCACTGTTTCCTGGTGCATTCAGGGCAGCGGGACACAGACGCCTCCTTTCCGGTTCTTTTCTGGTTCACGTTTTACTGTATCAAATGATGGAAGAACTTCGCACCTTTGCCGGCGCAATCCTGCCAGAATCCCGGCAGTTTCAGCGGATTGTCCCAGATGCAGTCCTCCTGTTCAAAGAGCCGGCTTTGTCTTTTATGCATCGTGGGCGAATTCTTCCTGGGCTTCTTCAACCAGGTCGCGGCTTTCAATCAGCTCATCCACGTCATCCCGGTTAAAACCCTGTCGCAGGCAATACGCCCGGATCTTGATGCGCCGCTGGTCGGGCGATTTGGAGGCATACAGCCGGCTGGCCTTTTCAAAGGCTCTTTCCAGGGCGTCTTTATCGTAGTCTTCATTAAATTCCAGCTCATCGGCGGCTTCTCTGGCCGCATCGGGCGAATAGCCATGGCCGATCAGCCGGTGGGTAATTTCCTGGCGCTTGCGCCGGACCGACTGGGTCTTGAGCGACTTGGACAGCCGCCGGGCCAGCTGCTTGGCATTGGTGAATTCCTTTTCCTCGGAAAGTCCCTGGCAGGCTTCCAGAATCAGATCCCGGCTGATGCCGGCCTTGTACAGTTTCTGCTCGATCTGCCGCTTGGAAGAGCCGACCGACTGGTAGTAGTCGGCTTTATCCATGGCATAAGTTCGGTCGTTGATGCGGCCGGCCATTTCCAGCTCATCGGCCACCTGGGCAGCAACCGAAGCCGGGGCGCCAAGCTTCATGACGCAATAGTCCATCACCTGCTTGCGGGTCATGTCCCGGGTTTCCAGGCGCTGCTGACACTTGTACATGGACCAGTAGAAATCCTGGACATCAAGATAGCTGCGGACCATATAAGCATCCATCTTGGTGTGGAGCGAAATCTTCAGCTCGAAAAAGTCATCGAGCGGCATTAAAATGCGGGTCGGTTCGCGGGAGGAGTCCACCGAAAGCGAAAGAAAGACGTAGCTGCCGCTGAACTGGATCTTGTCGACCTGATAAGTCTGCGAAAAATCCTCAATGGCCTGGGCATAGACCCGCTCCATGGAATAGGCAAATGTATCGGCAGTAAACGGCAGGATCTTTTTGCGACAAAGCTGTGAATTTTCCTGCTTGCGCTCTGCGGGCATCTCGATAAACTCCTGGATTTTCTGGTTCAGCTCGGCTGCCGAATCAAAATAGAATCCGGTTTTTCCCTCTTCAATGAGATCTTCCAGTACCTCATCCCGCCGGCCAAAGACCATCCGGCCGGTCGCCATTGCTTCCAGGTAGGTCATTCCCTGCGTTTCGGAAAGCGATGCCGAAACGAAGGCATCAAAAGCGGAGTAGTACAGACCGATTTCATCTGGAGCAGCCGGACCTAAAAAGTGGACCCGATCTTCTACATGAAGCGAGGCCTGCAAGTCACGGTAGAAATCTTCATCCGGGCCGCCCCCGACAACAGCCAGGTGGACATGCGGATTGGTGCTGGAAGCAATCGCTTCAATCGGGATCTCCAGCGATTTTTCCTTGGCCAGGCGGCCGACAAAGACCAGGATCACCGCCTCGGGATCGTCCGTAACCTGCGCCCGGATGGCTCTGAGCCGTTCATCCTGCGGATCAATAGCCGTAAACTTGTCCAGATCCAGGCCGGTCGGCACGACATAAATCGGAGCCAGCACTCCATAATCAATCAGGGCTTCCCGCGTTTTCTGGCTGGGAGCCACCACTGCCTGGGCATTGTTGCATACCGCCCGGCTGGCTGCCTTGATGGCATCCTTGCTGACCCGGTCAAAACCGGCATAGCCGCGGGGATTAATATAATGGGTATAGTCGGTGTACATGGTGTGGTAGGTATCGACCAGCGGAATGGACAGGGCGTTGGCAATATACTGGCCATACAGCCCGACACCAAAATTGGTCTGGAGATGGATGACATCCAGGTTCATTTTTTCAATATAGGAAGTAGCGCGGATGTTAATGGGGGACGAGACTTTATAGCCATAAAATCCCCGCAGCTTGATCCCGGACAGCCGCAGGATTCCATCCTCATACAGAATGCCGGTACCGGCATGGTTGGTAATGACAAAAACCGTATGGCCGGCTTTTTCCAGGGCGCGCTTGAGGGTAACGGTTGAGCTGACTACACCGTTAATATCCGGCAGATAGGTATCAGTAACCAGTGCGATTCGCATAGTACGCTCCTTTCTTATCTCTCATTTCTTGTTTCTCATTCGATACATGGATTTTTCATTCCATGGCTGTTTCGCTTCTTTTTTCTTTTTTATCTTTTCTTTTTCAAAGGGCAGGATATCTCTGGCACTCATCTCCAGAGCGGACGGGCCCGATGAGTTCAAGAGCCTGGTTCAGCATTTTCCGGCAGCAAAAGTCCTTGTGCTGTACCGTTTAAATTTCATTTTCTGCTTTATATTTGCGCCTGAAAACGGATTCGTCCAGTCATTGAACTTTCCAGGACCCTCTGAGCGGGTCTTTTTCAGGCAGAAATACAAAACAGCCAGCCCGCCAGGGCTGCCGCTTTGGCGGCTTGCCCGGATGGACTGGCGATGACTTTTTCATGAGTTATTCAATTTTGCCTGCATCTTCTTTTCTGCCGCTTCAGGCCAGCTTGGATACGACCGGTTTCCTTTTCAGGAAGCTGGTTTACCCGGGGAAATGGCCATCCGGTCGGCTGGCTCCATACCTGCTTTGACTTGAAGATCTTCATGGCTTTGGGGTGCGGGAAGCCTGTTTTCCGGCTGCTCTTTGGGCGGCTGGCTTTTGCCGGAAGAGTCCGGATGGTTTTTCAGTTCCGGATGAAAATGCGGGTCATCCTTGGCATCTTCGTGGTTCTTGAAAAACAGGAAGACCAGGGCGCCGACAATGACCGGCAGATAGTAGGAAGAAAAACGCCACAAAAGCAGTACGGCACCGGTAAGTTTTCCCAGGAGGCCCTGGAAGAGCATCGTAAAGAATACTTCCGTGCCCCCGCTGGCTCCTGGCAGCGGGACAAAGCAGTTGGCCATGGTCACAAACGAAGACAAAGCCAGCATGTCGATAAAATCGGAAACCCCGACTTTAATGCCAAGGCTCAGGGCAACGACAAAAGGCAGTGAAAAATACAGGGTCAGGCGGGCCATATTGACCAGGCCGACCTGCAGCAGCAGCTTCTTGTCATCCGCCAGGGTCTTGATCTCCTGGGTAAATCCGGCCATTTTGGAAGCCCAGATTTCAGCCTGCCGTTCCGGATCCTTGAGGATGTGAAGCTTTCCCAGGATTTTAACGACTTTGGCTGATCCCCATATGTAGACTTTTGGAAACAAGGCAATCGTGTACAGGGCGGCAATGACCACGACATTGACCAGATAGCCCGCCCCTACCAGCCAGATCCAGGCATTCATGTTGACATAGTGCGTAAAGCGCAGCACAAACAGCAAGGTGACATAGATCATCATCGTGGTCTGGTAGATGATAAAATCCGCCCACAGCAGGCTCAGGCCGTCGCTGTAGCCGATTCCCTGTTTTTTCAGTACATAAATCTGGCCAAACTGCCCCCCGGTGGAAGAAGGGGTGATTCCGGCAAAGAAGGTGCCGACAAAAGCGACAATCGTTCCTTCCTTGAGGGTGTAGCCGCTGCGGCACTTGCGCGCCAGCAGGGTATAGCCCAAGCCAATGACGACATTGATCCCCAGCCCCCAGGCCAGCACCAGGAGCAGCGAGAAGATATTCATCGAAGCAATTGCCTTTAAAATCGCCTTGAAGTTATCCTTCAGGGCAAAGTACATGGCAATTATCGTTACCGAAATAACGAGCAGGACATTAAAAATGTATTTTTTGTTATTGTTCGAGTGCATCGCCCGTTGGTTCCTTCAGTGAGTTGAATTTCTCTTCCCACGCGCTGACATAAAACGTCTTCCACATATCCAGGACATGCTCTTTTGAATAGTAATTGGAAAGGTCGCGGCTTTTCTGCTGCCAGAAGGCATACATTTCCGGGTTGTTTTTCAGGCCGTTAAGCAGGTCGGCAAATTCTTCATTTGTGCTGCCCCGCTGATAATCATCAAACAGGATATCCCGGTACAGATCCAGGTCGCGGGTGACCAGCGGAATCGAAAGATTAACCGCTTCAAGGATCGTCATCGGGAAAAGCTCGTTGTAGCTGGGGATAAACAGGACATCCGCCATGTTGTAAATAGCAACCATATCCTCGCGATCAACAATGCCGGTAAATGTTACATTGGCCGGCGGGTTGTCCATGATGGCCTTGAGCTCTTCATAGCCTTCCGTCATGTTTCCAAAAGAGAAGCCGCCGGCCCAGACAAACTGGGTATCGGGCATCATTTCGGCTGTTTTTACAAAATCCTGTACACCCTTGCGGGTCTGGACCTGTCCGCAGCCAAGAACGACAAACGCGTCGGAAGCAATCCCGTACTTCTTTCTCCATTCTTCGCGCTTTTCCTTTCCTAAAGGATGGAAGCGTTCCTTGGAGACATAGTTGGGAATATAGGTAATCTTTTTGCGGTCAATATTGTACTTGACCAGTTCGTCAATAAACGATGGATTGACAACGACCAGGCGGTCTGCAGAATTGTAGAAATTAATGATGTATTTCTGGGCAGCCGGGAAAAACACTTTCGGGATCTTCAAAGATCCATCCAGCGTATCCGGCAGAAAATGGCAATAGGCGACGTTGAGCGACTTCTTGTCTTTCATGCGCAATAAAAAGGCCGGGTCGATCGTATGGAAATGCTGGATATCCGGATCAGACATCCACTTATTGACTTCCACATCAAAAAGATCCGAAGCCCCGCTGCGAATCAGCTCGACCTGCTCATCATAAGCGCTGCCCACGCCCTGGCCGGCGACTGAATCAGCGCTGGAAAACATCGTAATTACCAGCTTGTCATGTTTTTTCATTCCCGCAAACCTCCGCACAATTGTAGCATACGCAATTCTATCATCCCGGACGGCTTCCAGCCGGAAGATGACTTGAACACTTTCGAAAGATTTTGTTACCGGCTCCTGAATCCAGCAGATCACAAGGCCAGATACGAATAAAGCCGGCTTTCGCCGGCCATACTCAAGAAAGTTTTAAAGAAAGGGAATATGATTGTGAAGCGAGCTGTTTTTCTGCTCATCTGTAGTCTATCATTCCCCCTATTGTTTTTTAGGTTTCATGCCTGAGCTTCCAAAGGCTCCTGGCCAGACTGCTTTAGCTATCGAATGATAAGAAATTATCCGGATCGATTGATTCATCCGTAAACGCAGGAAAGGGAGTCCGAAGTGGACTCCCTTTTCCGCATAGAAAGGAATTTGATTATGAAGTGAGCTTTATTATCATCTGATGTCTCAGGAGAACCAGAAGACGGGCCTGTTATCCTCTGGGCTGCCCTGAGGCTTTGCTCGTCATTATAGTAACAAAGCCAGAACAGGCATTTGTATGGGCAAAATGTGAAAGTGTCAAAATTCTTAACGTTTTCTTATCAGGCAAGCTATCTGCCTGTTTTGGCGATAAAACCCTTTCAATTTCTTCTTTCACCATCATTAACCGTTTTACCTGTTTTTCTTTTGCAGACATCTGCCACAATCCGCAAGGTCCGGGCTTCGACAAGTTCTTCCATTCGAATATGCCAGGCCTCCAGCTCGCTGACAGTTTCAGGGAGAAGATTTCCCGCGGGTCTTTGACAGTTATTTTACTCTCTAACATAAATTTCAGCTTTAGATAAA
>Ash_p2__coassemble_1579_pt1 | contig 17369 bp, 14 predicted proteins | sample Ash_p2__metabat2_high_PE_029 | metagenome-assembled genome bin Ash_p2
GCGAAAATAGGAAGTCGCCAGACGAAAAAGAAGCATTCTTTTCAGAGAAATCTGAGGGGAGTGCTTCTTTTTTAGTGCCCTGGTTAGCATAAACTAATTGCGAAACTTCTTCTGCAAAAGAAAAAAGCCGGATCTGACCGGCTTAGTTCGTTTCAGCGATTTTGAGAAGCAGTGGAATGGGAGGGAAGTTCCATAAGCAAGGCCATGGTAAACGGGCCATCTGCGCTGACTTTATGTTTTCCGCCAGCCGCAAACTTGAAGTTTTCTCCAGCTTTTAAAGAATGCTCCCGGCCTTCATAGCCGATCAGGCCGCTGCCTTTCAGTGCAAAAATGAGGGCATCGCCAGGAGCTGCATGTTCGCTCAGCCCAGTGTTTTCATCGAATGACATCAGGACAAATTTCATTCCAGGATTGGAAACAGCATCCATATTGACAATCCGTCCCTTTCGCAGCGGTACCTGGTCAGCCAGGCTAAACGGCTGATCGACAGGTAATGCCGAATTGAACTTTCCCTCATTCAAAGTCAGCTCCAGATAGACGGCTCCGCTTTCGGTATTATAACCGGTCAGCGAATGCGCAGCGATGATCATCGCCTGGCCATTTTCCAGCACAGATTTTAATTCCTTTTGCGGCTGGACAATTTCCAGCTTGCCATCAAGAACCAGGACCAGCTTGCTGGAAGGCCAGGATTCAGCGCTGATGTCGGTGTGCGGGGCCAGGGAGAAGATGTCGGCTCTTCCCTGATCCGATGCAAAAAGCTCGCCGGAAATGGTGCATCCTTTCTCCGGGGCATACTGGCTGGCCAGTGAAAATACTTTTCCTGCAGTTTCGTTCATGTCTCTCACTCCTTTTATTCGTATTTTGATCTTAAGTATAGTAAGTAAATTAGATTTATTTTTTAGTCTTGATAAGAACCTGAGCAGAAGATGGATCCGCCTGTTTTTGCTGCAAGTTTGGTCGACATCCTCTGCTGTCCTTATCTGCTTACAGAATAGTACAATGAAGATAATAAGTATGTTGTTATTCCAACGAAAGGAGAAAAGATGAATACTAATTTTCTGGCCCGGACTCAGCTGTTTTCCGGCATCCATCCTGATGAAATCAGCAGCCTGCTTTCCTGCCTGCATGCCCGGGAAGCTGCTTTTAAAAAAGGAGAGACTATTTTTCATGCGGACAGCGAGATTGAAGAAATCGGGCTGATTCTTTCGGGCAGTGTCAACATGATTGTCAATCTGTACTGGGGGTCCAGCAGGATCTTTGGCCACATGAATCCCGGAGATATTTTCGGTGAAAACTATGCAGCGATCGAAGGCAAAAAGCTGCCGGGCGACCTGGTAGCAGCCCAGGAGAGCCGCGTTCTGTTTCTGAATCTGAAACAAGTCTATACAACTTGCCGCAAATCCTGTCCCTATCATCACCAGCTGATTGAAAACCTGCTCCGGCTCTCCGCCCAGAAAAACCTGATGCTTTCGGAGCGGATGCTCCATACTTCATCCCGGACCATTCGCGACAGGGTCCTTTCCTATCTTTCGGCCATGGCCAGAGAAAGCGGGTCTTCACATTTTAAAATCCCCTTTAACCGCCAGCAGATGGCCGACTATCTTGGTGTGGAACGTTCAGCGCTTTCGGCAGAACTTTCCAAAATGAAAAAGGAAGGCCTGATTGCCTTCCAGAAAAATGAGTTTTCTTTATCTTCCCCTGCTGTTTATCATGAGTAGCAGCCAGCTTCCAGGATCTGTTTCAAGACTGATTTAAAAGCCTGATTTTTATCTGTTCTGTAAAGTCTCCCAGCAGTCCTGTCTTATACCGGCTTAAAGAGGAGCTGTGGTCAGTCTGCCTTGTCCGGCCGGGAATCCAGAAAGTGCTTTCTGGCAAATTCCATATCCTGGACAAGTTCAAGAGTTCCTAAAAACCGGCCGGTTCTGGAGCGGACAGCCATATATCGGACATACATGGGCTTTCCGCTTTTTTCCAGCCAGACAGCCACTTCATTCTGGCTGCCTTCTTTAAACTGCTGGATAATCTGACGGACCATCGGTTCAATCTTAGGGGGATGGCAGGAATAGACTTCCCGGCCCAGAGCTGCTTTTGGCCGCTTGAACACTTTCATCTCGTGGCCATCGTTAAAATAGCGGTTGATATCCTTTGCATCCACAAAGGTAATTTCCATTGGAATTGTATCCAGCAGTGCAATCAGCTGATCAAGCTTCATGGTTCCGCCAGGCATGGCAATCAAACCTTCGCTGATCGCAGCTTCAGGTTTTGAAAAGGAATTGTCATCGTCCAGGGTGATGGTTTCTTCATCCATCCAGCCGCCTGGTTCTGCATCAAAGACAGTCGGGTACTGATGGCTGTCCTGCTCAATCTGCTTCCAGTCTTCCAGAGTGAAGTTCTGGGCGGTCAGGGGAAACAGAATGTTCTGTTCTTTATAAATCATCTCTTTAGCCCGCTTCAACACGGCTATGAGCTGTTTTTGCCATTCAGCATCCTGCTTTTGGGGAGCCGCCTGCACCAGCCGGGCCAGCTCGTCCCGGATTTCATCGTCAACCGTCCACATGACGCTGTGCGGACCGGAGATGTCGTACTTGACTTTAAGCAGCGGATAGAGCAGGTCGCCTTTTTTGGCATAATGAACGGCAAGCTGGCGCAGTTTTTCCAGAAGTTCATGATCCTGGCTCTTTTCATAGTCTTCAATCAGCGAAGCCAGCGCTTCATTTTCGCGGCTGAAGATATTGAGCGGATGACCATGGATCTCTTCCAGTTTCTGGGCCCGGCTTATTCCTGCCTTTCGTTTTTCTTCGTTTTGCTTTTGGAGGGAGCGGCTGAGGGCACGTTCGGCCTGTTCAATCCTCTCTGCACGGGTGTGGCCATGAAAAAGTGCCGAGTGCAGATCACAAAGCCGGGAGACTTCCAATGGCGAAGTTCCTTCAGCCATCATCTCCTGTTCAGCCTGCATGATTTCAGCTGCATCCACCGACTGGAAATTCTTCACGAATTCCGCCTGGACAGATGGAAGATCTTCTCCGCTTTTGAGCTGCTCCAGATATTGTTTAAGCAGGGCCATCCGGGAAGCAGGAGAATCACCGGCCGGGTTATCCAGCCCGCTCCTTTTTTGATTGTTATGATCCAGCTCCTGATTTTTGGAAAGACTGAGGGCTGGCTGATTTTTCAGGCCTTCTTTATCCATTTCATATTCTTTGCCAGAGCTTTCCTTTTGGCCGTTCATGACCAGAAAGCCATGATCTTTCAGTGTCTGGATGACCCCGGCCAGGTCAATGTGCTTTAAGGCGGCTCCTTTAGGCAGAGTCATGATCCGGCCGGCCGTTTCCAGCATGGCATTATTCTGGATTTCGCTAAAGCCAAGTCCGGCCAGGACATCTCTGATTTCGGGGTATTCATGAACAATTTCGTATACGGTCTGATTCAGGTTCACTTGCTTTTTCATCTTTCTACGATCCTCCTTGTCTGATGATCTGATCTTAAAGGAACGGATTCGACATGTATGTTGTATTTCCAACGAAAATGAGAAATAATCGATAAAAACAGTCTGGAAAGATGGTTTAAAACACATGAATGAGATGATCCCGGCAAATGACCACAGTTTGAAAGGATGAGCCTGAATTTTAAGAAAAACGAAAGAAAATATTAAATAAATGTTCATGACAGGCGTGATGTCGCAAAGATCTGTAAACTTCGATTCATGAACTGGTGAGAAATGAAACCTGCAGCCTGCAGCAGCCTGTTGGATGCAGCTGATGGGGATTCACGGAAGACCGGTTCTGCCTCTGGAAAACGGCACAATGACAAACGGCAGCTCTCAGGCTTCCGCCACAGCCAGAGAAAATGCCCAATGCAGTCTGTGCACAGACAGGCCGCAATATGCCGTCAAAAGAGTCCCGGCGGATGAAAACCCCCTTTTCATCAGCCGGGCCTTTTTTTGTTCAGCTTTTATTCAGCGGCTGGCTGATCGACTGTGAAAAAGACAGATCAAAACTTCAGGGAATGCCTGCAGGGCAAGGGACAGATCCAGGAATTGGGCAGGGCTGGCCATTTGTACGATTCAGGCGGTTACGCCTGTTTTTTTTTACTGGGCTGCAGCGTTGCCGGGTTTGGGGGCTTCGTTTCGGGTATTCATCTGCTCTTTTTTCCAGGCCAGCGGGGAAAGGCCGGTCAGCCGCCGGAAGGCGTTGATAAAGCTTGCGGCACTGCCAAAGCCAAGCGAAAGGGCAATTTCCAGCACGGAGCTGTTGGTTGCCACCAGCATCATTTTGGAGTACTGGATTTTCTGGAAAGAAGCATACTGGATCGGCGACATTCCCGTCTCTTTTTTAAAGAGCCTGGAAAAATAAAACGGCGAAAGATGAACATTTTCAGCCAGCTGCTCAATCGTAAAGTTCTCATGAATATGGGTTTCAATATACTTCAGCGTCTCAATGACGGGTTTGGAAAGGCTTCGTTCAACTTCTGGATCCGGAAGGCCGTGTTCCAGGTGGCAGAGAACCTTATAAATGGCCGCTGAGACGTGCAGGATCGAAAGATCAGGATAGTAGAGCAGTTCGTTGAGCGTGTCGAGCAGGATGTTCAGGATCCGCCGCGGTTTTGCGGGACGAAAAACAGGGGATCCGTTCTCGTCAATTAAATGCTGGACGAGCATCTCGCTGTCCTTGCCGCTAAAGTGGAAAAACAGGCATTTGCACGCAACCGGGCACCAGTAATGATGAGGATGGATGTGGTCGATCAGCATCATTTCATCTTTCTGGATGACATAGCTTTTCCCCTGATAGTCCAGGTTCAGGCTTCCATCGACAACATAAATGAATAAAGCCGGGCTGCCGCCGTTTCTGGTCACAGAATAACTGGAAGTGACATGAAAAGAACCAAAATTCCACAGCAGGTAGTGATAGCGGGCGAGATTTTCAGACTGGGGGAAGAAGCAGATCAGGGAATCTTTTTCCACTCCTTTTTCATTCCAGGGGATAAACATGCGTATTCACCTCACAAGAGCAATTTCAATAAACTTTATAACATTTCCAGAAAGGAATGAACAGGCGGGTTCAAGTATCCTGAAGTTGCAGGAAGGAAATTTGAAAATGAGTGGATTAAGTGAAAGAAGATGGGATAAAGAAGAAAGAAAGCAAAAAATTCTGGACAGTCTGAAAAACGGGCTTATCGTATCCTGCCAGATTCAGCCGACAGATCCGGTATACTCCATGGACTTTGTCGTGAAAATGGCCAAAGCGGCCAAATGGGGCGGAGCTGCGGGAATCCGGGCCAATTCCCCGGACCAGATCCGGGAAATCAAAAAAGCTGTCGATCTGCCTTTGATTGGCCTGTACAAGATCTTTTCACCAGTCAGCGATGTCTTTATCACGCCGACCCTGGAAGCCGCCCGGCAGGTGTGGGAAGCCGGAGCGGACATTATCGCTTTAGACTGCACCGACCAGATCAATGAAGCCGGCCAGCCGGCCTGGAAACTGCTGCCGGTTTTAAAAAAGGAAATCCCGGAAGCGCTGATTTTTGCGGATGTTTCCAATTATGATGAGGCCAAACGGGCCGTCGAGCTTGGAGCGGACCTGGTCGGGCCAACCCTTTATGGCTATACCGAACAGACCAAAGATATTGAGCAGCCCGGATGTGCCGCGATTTTTCCGATCAGGCATTCATGGTGATGGAAGGTCATATTTATACCCCTGAAGATGCCGTAAAGGCTTTGTATCTGGGAGCAGATGCGGTTGTTGTCGGCTCGGCGATTACCCGGCCCCACCTGATAACCAAGCGCTTTACGGACCTGATGGGCGGCCTGCAGGACAACTGGCGAAAGGCGGAGCGGGAAAGCATTAACCACCTGCCGCCAAGAAACGAAGAAGACCTGCCGGAAGACTGAGTTCATGCCTGGTGCGAAAAGCCTGCCAGGCAAAAAGGCCAGCAGGAAAAGAGGATAAGCGGCAGCGGGCGCTGCCTGCAGCCTGATGGTATTCAGCCAGGCCAAAGAAAAGGAGCAAAGCAATGAAACTGAATGTAGAAGGCAGCCAGAATGTCAATGTCTCCAGGCAGCTTCCGCTGGCCAAATCTCTGCTGGAACAGCTGGAACTGATGGAGAAGTATACGGCCTGCTATCAGGCAAATCTGCAAAGCTCCAGAGCCAGGCGGGAGGCAGAGTGCCTCAATGTCCTGTTTCCCGCTCTGCTCAAAGGGCCTGCAGCCAATGACTTGATTGCCGGCCGCATGGATATTCTGCCCATCGGCTTTGGGGCGGTTACTTCGGTGGGCGGAGTGGGACACTATTGCCGCTTTGACCAGCTGCATGCTTTGCAAGACCAGCTGGATGAGCAATATGAAGGCCGGTATCATCAGCGCATCCAAGAGCTGTATGATTTCTGGCTGAACCATGATGTCAAGACTCTCTTTTGCAAAGAGAACCTGATCGAAAATTTAGTCGGTCCCTTTATTGATCCGGATTATCCGGTAATGGCTACAGCCCGGCTTTCCGGAATGATGCTGGACTACCCGAAACTTCTTGAACTGGGAATCCAGGGACTGGAAGATCTGATTGGCAGGCGTATGGAAGAACTCGATTCCTGCAGCCTGGATCAGAGCAGAAAACCGGCTACAAAGCCGGCCGCGCAGAAAGTCCAGGCGGCAAAAGAGAAACAGGCCGGGTTAAAAGAAGAAAGCCAGGAAAAAGAGCGGATCGAAAAGATCGAGTTTTACCAGGGCTGCCTGGATTGCCTGAAACTGTATACCCGCTGCGCCCTCCATTTACAAAAGCTGGTCCAGGAAGAAATGACCCGGCTGGGACAAAACCAGCCGTCCAGGTCCATAACAGAAGCTTTGCATGATGAAAAACGCCTGCGCCAGCTGGAAACCATGGCAGCGGATCTGGAAGTGATCAGCAAAAAGCCGGCCCAGACTTTCAGCCAGGCCTTGCAGGCCCTCTGGCTTTATGCCCTGCTGGCCGGATGCATCAACTATGGGCGGCTGGATGATTTTCTGGGACCTTACCTGGTCTGGGACCTGGAAGCAGGGCGGATTGACGAAAAAGAAGCCCGCGAATACATTCGCTCCTTGTGGACCATGATTGAAAACCGGCGCACAACGGTCAATGGCCGGGTCATTGTCGGGGGCAAGGGCCGGCGGCATCCCAAAGAGGCGGATGTGTTTATGAAGCTGGCTTTGCAGGTTGGCAGTAAACTGCGCTATGTCGAACCGCAGTTTACTTTGCGCATTGACCATTCAACCGATGAAGAAACCTGGAAGCTGGCTATGGATGCGCTGGCAAGCGGAGCTACGTATCTCACGATTTATAACGACGAAGTCAACGTACCAGCTGCGCCTGGGGAATGCGGGTCGATGAGCGGGCTGCCATGCGCTATGTCCCGTTTCGATGTACCGAGTTTGTTTTGTGGGGACAGAGTACCGGAACACCCAATACCCTGATCAACCTGCTCAAGATTCTGACCATCTACATGAACAGGGGGATTGATCCAGCCGATGGCATTTATAAAGCCGGACCGGTGCCAATCCCCGATTTAGCGGGGATAGAAAGCTTTGACCAGTTTTTTGACGGCTATAAAAAGCTGGTGGATTATTTCATGGATCTCTGCGCAAAAGAGCAGATGGCTTCCTACCAGGTCATGGCCAGTCAGGCCTGCTTTCTGTTTAACTCCATCCTGATGGATGACTGCCTGGAACGGGGAAAAGCCCTGCTTGATGGCGGTGTGCGCTATCTGGGCGGTACATGCGAAACATATGGCAACATCAATGTCAGCGATTCGCTGGAAGCGATGCGGCATCTGGTGTTTGAAACCGGAAAATACACCCTTGAAAAGATCGCACAGGCTGTCCGTGAAAATTTTGCGGGTGAAGAAAACCAGATCATCCGCAAAGACTGCCTGCAGTGCGCCAAGTATGGTAATGACCTGGACTCGGCGGATTCCATGGCCAATGCTGTTTATGAATTTGTCGCCAAAGGGATCCGGCAGCGCGGAATTGATCTGGGGATGCAGTATTTCGAGATTGTGATTTCCAACAATTCGCTCAACACCGAATGGGGCCAGAAAACGGGCGCCAGCCCGGATGGACGCCTGAAGGGGATGTTCATGAATCCGGCCAACAATCCGCAGGGCGGTGCGGACAAATCGGGGCCCACGGCGCTGCTCAATTCGCTGTCGGTCTTTGATGCCCGCTATCATGCCGGCTCGGTGCAGAATATCAAGTTTTCCAAAGCAATGTTTGGCCAGTACCAGGATCTGATTGAACAGATGTTCAAAGTGTACTTTGACCAGGGCGGCTGCCTGATCATGGTTACGGTCGTCGATGCGGGTGCGCTGGAAGATGCGATGATTCACCCCGAAAATTATCCGGACCTGATCGTGCGGGTGGCCGGGTATTCGGCTGTCTTTGTCGACCTGGATCGAAGTGTCCAGGAAGAGCTGCTCAGCCGGACCCTGTATGACCAGCGCCAGCTCTAGCCGGCAAAGAAATGCAAAAGAAAAAGGATCCACGAAGTCGCCGGTAAAAAAGGCCGTGCCGGGCGAAGGCATGAAGCTTAAAGAGATTTTGGAAAGAACCAGAAGCTGAGAAGCAGAAAATCCGAAACAGAAAAGAAATCGAAACAGAGAGAAAGCGAAACAGAAAAGGATCAGAAACGCAGGCAGGATGGAGGCTCAAAAACAGGATGAAAAACCAGCAGGCCAAGCAGGATTTTAAAAACAGCCACAGTGTCCTGCGCTATTTTAACCTCGAGCGGTTTGCTCTTCATGATGGTCCGGGCATCCGGACGACCCTGTTCTTGCAGGGATGCCCGCTCCATTGCCCCTGGTGTGCCAACCCGGAATTGCCCCTGGGTGCCAACCCGGAATCCCAGCCTTTAAAAAATGTCCTGCTCTTTGACCAGGACAAGTGCACCGGCTGCCGGCACTGTATTGCGGCCTGTGTGAACGGAGCGATCTCGTTCAATGCCCTGAACGGGAAAGTTCACACCGACCGGAAGCGGTGTACCGGCTGTCTGGAATATGTCAGTGCCTGCTTGAGCCAGGCCAGAAGCGGCAGCGTTAAAGAACTTGGCATTCAGGAAGTGGCAGACCAGCTGCTGCGCGATGCCCCCTATTTCAAGGCGACCTGTGGCGGAGTCACCTTTTCAGGCGGCGAGCCCTTGATGCAGATTAATGCCCTGCTGCCGCTGCTTCAAATCCTGAAGCAGGCAGGGATATCCATCGCCATCGAAACCTGCGGAGCAGCCGGAACGGATGCGTATCTCCTGGCGGATGAGTACGTCGATCACTGGCTGTTTGATTTGAAATCCATGGATGCAAACTGGCTCAAAACGTGGACAGGGGCCAGCCTGGAAAAAGTCCTGGAAAATCTGGCAGCTGTCTGTGCCAGAAAACCGGAACGGGTGATTTTACGGATGGTCATTATCCCCGGGCTCAACGATGATATGGAGCGCTTTGAGCAGAGTGCAAAGCTTGCCCATAAACTTGGCGTCCGGCAAATCGACCTGCTCCCCTACCACACCCTGGGCGTGTCCAAATACGCAAAGCTCGAAAAGCCGTATTTCTGCCCGGAGGGCAGGGCAATGAAGATGGAAGACGCCAAGCCTTTTGCAGCGTATCTTGAAAAGGAGGGCCTGAGTGTCACGATTGGCGGATAGTGCCGGATTGAAGATTTTGCAAAAGAAACCCCTGCCCAGCCAGAGCGGCAGGCTGAATAAACTGCAGACTGACCGCACTTTTTTAGAGGCAGAATCCCTGTCCCTTCTAATCAGGGTGTAAAAAAGCAGGAGAGAATAATTCGGAAGGCCGGAATCCATGGCGGGGATTCCGGCCTTTTTGCTGCAGTCCAAAGCTGTCTAAAGGCGCTCGCGGCGGGAAAAGTCCAGAAACTTGAACTTATCCGGCCGGTGGCGCGATTCGGTATATTCAAACAAGGTCGCATCTTCCAGGTAAGACCAGGAGCGCACGACAACAAGCAGGGAATCGTCATCCAGATCCAGCAGTTCTTTCTCCCGGATCCCGGCCGGTTCGACCGTAATTTCCTTGCGGGCAAAACCGATGGGCAGTTCCAGCGCTTTTTCAATGTATTCGTAAATGGAGTCCCGCGCCTGGGAAGCTGTCAGGCCGGGAATGACCTGCGGATTGATGTAGTCCGTATCCAGAATGACCCGCTGACCATCATAGGAGCGCACGCGGACAATTTTCTGGGCACGCGATCCGGCCGGCATCTGGAGCAGCTGCAGGATTCGGGGATCGGAAGTCTGTGTAAATTCAATCAGGCTTGTTTGAATATCCTGATCTGACAGGGAAGCGAGTTCCTTGAATGAGGTCAGCCCTGCTGAAGGAAAAGTCACGACATCCGGTTCGAGGACTTTGGATCCCTTGCCGTGTTCCTTGAATATTTTCTTGCGCTCGGCTAAGAGATTGAGCGCTTTGCGAACTGTATCCCGGCTGGCGTCAAATTCCTGGCGAAGCTCAGCTTCGCTTGGCAGATAGGAATTGGCTGGATAGACGGACCGGGCAATCCGGTCGGAAAGCGTCCGGGCAATATCAATGTACTTGGCCATTATATTCCTCCTTGGATTCCTGGAATCTGTTACGGGGCGAAAGATCTCTTCAGCCATGCGGCTGATTCAATCTGGGGGATCAGACTGCAGATGACAAAGACCTGCAGGATGCTTGTTGAGCAAGTGTGAGCCGGCTGGCAAAAGCCGCGAATCAAAAGCCATGCCCCTAGAAAGCAATGCGGCAGCAAGGCAAATATCTTGAAGATCCTGTCTTTAATCAAAGCAGACAGAGACTGAATCGGACTGCCCTGGATTTGTTCCGGCAAAAACAGAGCAGGATTTTAAAGAAAAGGACACCTTGAATTCTGGCAGTCTGAGCGCCTGTCTGCATGAGCAATGAAAGAAATAATTACGGATGGATTAAGCTTTTTTCTCACAGCCTCATTATAACTTTTTGAAGAACAGAACAAAATGAATTAGGAAAGATATACGTATAAGCATAGGAAGTAAAAAGAATGAATACGGTAAATAGAAGCCGGGTACGGCTGCTCAGGCAGCAGCCAGACAGGGGAAACAAAAAGGCCGGACATTCAGGAATGTCCGGCCGGCGATCTGCACAGATTGCTTCGATCGATGGTTATATTTCTGGTTCTGGCTTTATTCCACAACAGTTACAGAAGTGATGTGCGGGTTAGCGCCTTCGTACCAGTAGAGATAGCCTTCCATATTGACTTTATCGCCAACCTTAAGGTTCTTAACTGCTTTGTAGACGTCGGAATCCTTGTCGGTCAGGTAGGATTCAACGGTAAAGGTATAGGTATTGCCGTCTTTGGAGGCCTTGAAATAAAGATCGTCGCCTTCTTCGCCTGAGCCGTCATAGTTGTAGAGGTAAGCAGCGTCCGATCCGTCTTCGGCCGGTTCGATGACCATGTCATTGAAGGAGACTTTCTGGTTCTGGTGCTTGATCAGCTCTTCTTCATTGCCCAGCATGTCGGTTACATCAACAACCGGAGCAATATAGGTGGTACCGTCGATGACTTCGACATCGGCGCCTTCAGCAACTTCCACTTCACCGGACCATTCTGTCTTGTAGCCGGAGACCTTGATCTTTGTTCCTGGAGTCAGCTTTTCATACAGGTCCTGCGGAACATTGGCGTTGTAAATGAAGTAAGCACCATCCGGATCGGCTGCATAGATTGTGGCTTTGTCTTCCCACCAGGACTGCTTGTCCTGAACGAAAGCTTCAATGGTGACTTCCGAGTCGTTTTCGGCATCGATATATTCCTGATAGGTCATGACACCTTCATCTTTGGCCGAAGCATCACCGCTGTTTGCGGCGGAAGAAACAGCCGAAGAAGCGGCGGATGAAGAGGCAGCTGAGCTGGCTTTTGATGAATCAGAGTTGGATGAGCATCCGGTAATCAGCAGCCCGGCGCAAAGAATGAGCGCAGACAGTCTGGATTTTTTCATTGATTTTCTTCTCCTTTTCAGATTTCTATTCTGAGCTGGCCTGATTGTGGTGAAGCAAAGTTCACTAAAAAACAGTCCTTTATCATTATAGGCAATTTTAAGCCGGTACAGTAGCCGCAAAAAGCAAAGAAACCGCACAAACCCCCTCAGGCTGCACTTGAAAAGGCATGCAGCTTCCGTTTTTCTGTGGCAAAACTGCTTCCTGGTTCTGGGCAGAATGTTTTTGGACTGAAAAGCCGGGATGGCAAAACAAAGAAAAGGCACTGCCCGAAGCGCCATGGAAGACGGGCGGGCAGCGCCTTTTTAAAGAAATCTGCAGGGAAAGAGGAAGGCTTTATCAAGCCGCTGCTTCACCTTCAGTGCAGCTGGCCAGAGTCTGGTCCAGGCCGATCTGGTATTTGTTTTTTTTGCCGGTTTATTTTACTCAGGATTTTGCATGGCTGGCTTTCCAGTCGCGCCAGGCAAAGAAGGCGATAAAGATCCAGGTGATGGCCAGAATGGCCAGCAGCCAGATCGATGAAGCCGGCAGCGGACCGAGGTTTTTGGCCGAACCGGAAGCCTGGTTCAGCTGGTCGAGATGATAAAGCGAAGAGACTTTATCGTAGAGTTTATTGAGATATTCATCATCAACGGTCTGCTTGCGCCGGACGGATTTGACGACATCTTCCACCATTTCGCCTGCTGCATTGCGCACGGAAATCGATCCGTTGAAGACGGGTGTGGTAAATGTGTTGTCCAGGTTGTCCATCAGGAGCTTCGCTGCATCGATCTTGACGGAATAGTGCTCATTGTTATCCGTTCCGGAAAGGGAGAGGTATTCCTGGTATTCCGGGGATTCAAGAGCTTTGGTTGTGACCGGCAGATAGCCTTCAGTTTTGGCATAGCCGTTCTGGACCTCATTGCTCAGCAGGTACTGGGCAAACAGCCAGGAGGCCATGACCTGCTGGGGATCTTTCTTGTTGAAGATTGTAATCGATGGTCCCTGGGAGATCATTTCAATGTTTTCCACATCGACCTGCGGAACCGGGCGGACGACCGTTTCAAATTCGGTGAAGGCATCCGCGCTGATATCGGAAAGCGGGGCATTGGCGCCCATCCAGGTGGCACCCGCTGTCGAGTCGACCGCAAAGAGTGTCTGCGAGGCGTTGAGGAAGTTGGCGGGATAGCCGGAAATCTTGAAGGTGGAAAAGGCTCCCTGTTTTGCCTGGTCGGCAATGAGCTTAAGATCTTCGGTGGTTGTATCGTTAAAGATTTCAACCTGGCCATCTTCCGTCGAATAACCCGCATCCTGCTGCTTGAGCAGCTGGATGAGCATATTGTCAGTACTCTTGTAAATAAACGGAATCAGGACTTTCTGGTTGTTGACGACGTAAGTCCCATCCGGGTTTTTGGCTGTGGCTTTGTCAGCGACTTCCCAGATCCAGTCCCAGGTGATGACATCAGGAATTTCATAGCCCAGCTTTTCAACCAATGTCTTATTGATATAAAGGGCCTCGGTCGAGCGCATAAAGGGCAGGGCATACTGGCTGCCGTCAATGACACCTTCTTCAAGAAAAGCCGGGACAATTTCGTCTTTTGACGGGCCGTCAAATTTCAGCTCGCTGCCGCCCAGACCGTATTGTTCATCAGCCATCAGATCATCAAGCGGAACGACCACATTGGCGCCTTCCAGGTAGGAGGCGATGTGGTCAGGATAGGTGATGGCCACATTCGGTGTTGTTTCGGTGGCGATGTTGGTAATGACATCGCTGTAAATCTTGCCATAGTCGGTGTACAGCTTCATCTTGACCTTGATGTTGGGATACAGCTTTTCAAAGTCGGCTATAGCTTTTTTATAGACTTCCGTCTGGTTCTTGTTCGTATCGTTCTTGGCCCAGAATGTGATCTCGACCGGCTTGCTTTCATCAAAGCCTTCCGGCATCACAAAAGCGGATTCTTTTTGCGTACCATGGCAGCCGGCCAGATTCAGGGACAAGCCCAGAACAAGCAGCAGGAAGAGCCGGAAATACTTTTTCATCCTTTGGTTCCTCCCCGGACAACGCCGGACATGATCTGCTTGCGGTAAACCAGAAACAGGACAATCAGCGGAATGCTGATGATGACGACAGCTGCCATCATCGCCGGGATGTTGGCCCGTCCAAAGCCGCTTTCACGGATCTGTTGGATGCCATTGGAAACCAGATAGTATTTGGGGTTGTCCGTAATCAGGCTTGGCCAGATGTACAGGTTCCAGCATTCGATGACTTTTAAAATTGTAATCGTCACAACGGTCGGAGCGCAGATAGGCACCATGACTTTCCATAAAAAGCGCCAGTCGGACGTGCCGTCTACCTTGGCTGCATAGTAGAGCGAATCCGGAACCTGGGCGAAGTTTTCCCGCAGCAGGTAAATATAGAATACGGACGTTACCGAAGGCAGGATCAGGCCGGCAAACGTATTGCGCATGTTCCATTCGGTAATGGTCTGGAAGTTGGTAATGACAACCAGCTCGTTGGGAATCATCATCAAAGCCAGAAACAGAGTAAAGAGGACATTCTTGCCGGTAAAGTCAAGCCGGGCAAACGCAAAGGCAGCCATGATGGTGACCACCACCATCAAAGCGGTCGTAATCACCGTAAAAATAACGGTATTGAGCAGGTAGCGGCCCAGGTCCACTTCGGTAAAAGCCAGGATGTAGTTTTCAAAAGTGGGATGGAGCGTGAAAAACCGGGGAACATACTCCGCGTTGTACGCACCATAATCCTTGAAGGAAGTCAGGACCATCCAGTAGAAAGGAAACAGGACAATGACTGCCCACAGGACCAGAAAAAACCAGGTAAAGGGTTTATGCTTTTTCAATTCTGCTTGCTCCTTTCTAGCTGTAGTGGACATGCTTTTTCGAAACCATCAGGTTGATCACGGTAATGGTCAGGATGATCGCAAAAAGGATAATGGCCGCTGCTGAAGCATAAGAGGGGTAGCCGCCGCCATCCTGGTAGAGCATGTCGAAGACGTAGCCGACCATGGTGTTCATGCCGGCCGAATTCAGGTTGGTGCCAAACAGGGCGACCGCATCGCTGTACGCCTTGAAGCCGCCGATAAACCCGGTGATGACCAGGTAGAAAATCGAGGGAGAAATGAGCGGCAGCGTAATTTTCGTAAAAATACGCAGCGGCTTTGTCCCGTCGACTCGGGCTGCATCGTAATACATCGGGTTGACCCCGGCCAGGGCGCTGGTCAGGATCAGGATCTTGAAAGGCATGACGATCCAGATCGTATAGAAGCAAAGAACAAACATCTTGGCCCAGTACGGTCCTTCGATAAAGTCCACTCCGTTGCCGCCAACCAGGCGGATCAGCATATTGACAAAGCCTTCCGAATACGGTGTTTCCTTAAACAGCACCATGAAGACCATGCCCACGGCCAGGGTGTTGGTAACATACGGCAGGAAGTAGATCGTCTGGAACAGCGACCGCACCTTTTCGATGCGGGTCAGTCCAAAGGCGATCAGCAGCGCCAGCCCGGTGGAAACCGGAACGGTCACGATGACCAGGATAAACGTATTGAGCAGGGCTCTGGTGAAATAAGGATCGTGCAGGACATAGCTGAAGTTGTACCAGCCCACTCCAAAAAAGCTCTGAGAAGTGGAACTGTAGCCTTCTTCAAACGAGTACACGAATACATCAATCAGCGGATAGATGAGGAAAATGGCCAGGAAGATGAAAGCCGGCAGCAAATAGAGCAGGGCCTTGAAATTCTGCTTTTCCATATTTATCCCTCGTCTCTTTCCAGCGGCTTAAGATCGACGTCAATACGCTGGCCGGTTCCGGGTACAAACAGGAACACTTTCCACGGCTTGAGGTCAAACCGGACATGCTTGCCGGGAATATGCGACCAGTCATCCGCAGAAATAATCGAGCGGATGGTCTCAGCCATGGCCTCAGGATTTCTGGAAAGAATACTGATATCCCGGCCCTGGACTTCCGGCCGGATCAGCTCGTTTTCCAGGCGGCCATCCTCTTTGAGGATGAATCCTTCCGGCCGTATTCCGACCACAACTTCCTGGTCGGGCAAATCGCCGGCATACAGGACGGCATCCTTTCCGATATACAGCTTATGGTCATGAATGCGGCCTTTGAACATGTTGATCGGGGGAGTGCCCAGAAACTGGGCGACAAACTGGTTGGCCGGATTGTCGTACACTTTCTGGGGCGCGTCGATCTGCTGCACAACGCCATCCTTCATGACGACAATCAGATCGGAAATGCTCATGGCTTCATCCTGGTCGTGCGTAACAAACACGGTGGTGATGCCGGTTTCTTTCTGGATCCGGCGGATTTCCTCGCGGGTCTGCAGGCGCAGCCGGGCATCCAGGTTGGACAGCGGCTCGTCCAGCAGCAAAACTCTCGGCAGCTTGACCAGCGCCCTGGCAATGGCCACGCGCTGCTGCTGACCGCCTGAAAGTTCAGAGGGCTTGCGGTCAAGCAGCTCCTCGATATGGACGAGCTTGGCAGCTTCCCGCACCCGCCGTTCCATTTCTTCTTTATCCGGGCGGTCCTTGCCCGTGAGGTTTTCCAGGGGAAAGCGGATGTTTTCCCGGACCGTTAAATGCGGATACAGGGCATAGTTCTGGAAAACCATTCCTACTCCCCGCTCTTCCGGAGGCAGGGCAGTCACATCCCGCTCCCCGAAAAAGATCTGTCCGCTGGTTGGCTTCAGAAGTCCGCTGATCATGTTGAGAGTCGTGGACTTGCCGCACCCGGAAGGGCCGAGCAGGCCGACCAGTTTGCCATCCGGGATCGTAAAGTTCAGGTCATCGACGGCAACGACTTCTTTGCCTTTGTTTTTTCTTCCCCGGGCGGGAAAGATTTTTGTCAGATGTTCCAGCTTGATTTCCATTTTTCGATTCCTTTCAGTAATCTTGCAGAAAGCAATTTTCGTTATACAAAGAATACCATTTGCCTGCACGTTCTTCGTCTTTCCGTACATGACAAAAGAAGAAAGGATGATCTGATAATCTTGAAAGGATACTGTTTTTTTATCTTTGCACCATCCTGAAAAGCAGGACTTTAAAGTGTGTCCATGGCTGAGTTAAGGGTTTTGGAAGCGGAGCAAAACTGGAAACGATTGAAAAACAGGAAGCGGGCAAAAAGTCAATCCCGAAAAGTTCGTGAACATCTGCCTTCAGCTTTTATTTGACATAGAAGGATGGATGTGATCTAATGATCAGGCCGCTTCTGAAACGAAGCGTTTATATAGAAGGCAAAAAGGAAAGTATCTGAAGATCCGGTGTGAATGCCGGATTTTCTCCAGTCCTGCCTCAATGTGAAAATTTTAAAAATATTCACAAAAAGACTTGCATTGAGAAGCTCCCGGTGGTATTCTTAATGAGCGTTAAGGAAACGGCCGGTCCCACAGA
>Ash_p2__coassemble_1587_pt1 | contig 17223 bp, 12 predicted proteins | sample Ash_p2__metabat2_high_PE_029 | metagenome-assembled genome bin Ash_p2
ATTGGCAAATGGTGACGCGTACGGGATTCGAACCCGTGAATGCATGCGTGAAAGGCATGTGAGTTAACCGTTTCTCCAACGCGCCAGATTCCAGGTTTTTAATGCAGTTCTTTGAATGGGCGATTTGCATCCCGTTTTCTGACTGCCTCGTTATACTAGCATTTTCCCAGAGCGTATCGCAACAAAAACGAAGAGAAAATCCAAATTCACACACGTCTCCAGCTGCTTTCTGCGGTCTATGGAAAAAAGCGGCAGGGTTTTTTCCGGTGGGCACTGCCCATAAGGTAAAGTGGATTTTTCAAAATAAAATTGAGCAGATCCGGCATCCAGAAGAATAAGATAGAAACAAAACGGCTTTTCGCCCTCTGCCTGCCATATTCCTGTCCAAAAGCGGAACCAGACAGCCAGGAAGCTCACTGATACTGCCTCTTTGCCATTAAGCCATTTTAAGGAGAAGACCGATGCCATCCTTCATAAACAAAAATCCGGCAGATCCTGTCGGACAGAAAACGAAAATTGAAATGACGATCACCGATCCGGAAAACTTTCTTTCTGACTATTGGGCCAGTGAACCGGTTATCAACAGCGAAGCTGCAAATTTTCTGGATAATGCGATTCGCGGAATCCATGCGCGAAACTATCGGAGTCTTTTTCTGGAAATCTCTGCCGATTCACTGACTTCAGGACAAAAACAGCTCTTTGGCAATGCCATTCATAACTACTACCAGAACAGGCTGATCTCGGAAAAGCACAACATGGTTAACAATACGCGAAGCTCAGTCCTGCTGTTCGTGATTGGGACAGTGATTCTGCTTGTGATGTTTCTTCTGGAAAACGACGGCCTGCAGCAGTGGCCGGCAGAAATCCTGGATATTATCGGCTGGGTTTTTGTCTGGGAGGCTGTTGACGAATTCTGGCTCGAGCGCAGCAAGATTCGCCTGCGCTACCATCGCTGGCGAGTTCTCTCCCATATCCCCGTGAAGTTTACCGGGCTTTCGGCTGCGGGCCGCTTAGTGCTGATTGCCCAGGAAGAGGAACGAAAACAATATGAAAAAGAGAACGGATAAAGCCAGTCCCCGATCTGATCCCGATGAAAGAAAAGGCATCTTTCTGTTTTTCTATTTGATTTATTGCCAACCGCTTCAAGGCAGGAGTATGATTACTCATGCATGGGGTGTTAGCTCAGCTGGGAGAGCGCTTGCTTCGCATGTAAGAGGTCACGGGTTCGAATCCCGTACACTCCACCATAACGTATATATACGAACCTCTATGCTTCATCTTACCTGGTTCGTCAATTTAATAGCGATGATGGTCTTTCAATGATTGTCATCGCTTTTTTGTTTACAAAAGCAGATTGCTCTTTCAGCTGTCTTATGATTGAGCAGTCGGACTGTTTGATCTTTGCATACTGCATCATTTATTGGATCCAGGTTTAGCTGCGCAATTGTTCTGGAGCTAGAGAACTGCTTCGAATTCAATTAAAATGAGTTAAGAGGTATCGAGAATGCCAGACTTTATTTTTTCAAATGAATTCTACAAGAATATTGATCTGATGATCGCTAATTACGGAAGTGAAAACTGTAAACCCGCTCATAGCTATGGTCCTGCTGTGCGCAGTTCCTGGCTCATTCATCACATTGAATCCGGAAAAGGAACCTACTATTGCCGTGGCAAGGAATTTCACCTGCAGGCCGGCGATTTCTTTTTGATGATTCCAGGCGAGCGGATTTTTTATCAGGCGGACGAGAACGAGCCATGGACATACAGCTGGGTCGGTCTGCAGGGAATCAAGATGGAAGAATATATGAAGCGCACCATTCTTCCCGACCAGCTTGTGTTTTCTGAACCCGCAGATGGACCGGTCACACGCCTGTTTGAGGTTCTCAAGCAGATTCGCTATCATCCTGATGGCGATCTGCGGCTCAATGCGATCGGTTATCAGCTGATGTATGAGCTTTGCCAGAATTTCCCGGCGCCGGACCAGAAAGCCGCTCCCAGCGGGAGTGAATTTACCGAGAAAATTCTTGAATATGTCGAGAAAAACTTTGACCGCCCGCTGTCTATCACTTCGATTGCCTCGTATTTCAGCCTGGACCGGACTTATATTCACAAGCTGATCAAGAAGGCTCTTGGCATGTCGCTGCAGGAATATATCCTTTCTTTGCGCCTGGCCAACGCCTGCTCCTACCTGATTTTTACGGACCTGGCCGTATCCGATATTGCCCGATCAGTCGGCTATGAAGATGTACTTGCCTTTTCCCGCATGTTCAAGAAGAAAAAGCAGATTTCACCAAGCCTCTACCGCCAGAAAAAGCGGGAAGAATATGCCGGCGATCCAGTCTCTGCCAGCCTGGCCCAGAAGCGGGAAGATAAAGGCTGGACACTCCAGTTCCGGCAGCAGCTGATGGATGCCCATGCCCAGCAGCTCGAACAGAATCCAAAAAACGCAGCACAGGAAGAAGCTGAAAAGTCTGCGGCAGCCACGCCGGAATAAGCTTCCAGATCCTTGACCGGCAAAGACAGCAACAGACCGAATGACAGCAGAAATGTACGAATAAGCAATGAAAAAAAGAAGATGAAGCACTCAAAGGCAGTGTTTCATCTTCTTTGCATTTTCAGAGCGTTTCTGGTCAGTCCAGTGCCGGCTGATAATCGATCTCTATGGAATCCATTCGGGCAAGAGTTCCATCCAGAGGTATGTCTGACTGGATGCCATGCTCTTTTCCCGCATCATAAATACGGGAGCTCAGAGCGTACTGGCCATAGTTGACAAACAGCTCCACGCTGCTTGTATCCGAGAAAATCTGCAGGCTGCTGATGCTTTTGGTATCGATATGGCGTTCTTTCCGTCCGGCTCCGGAAGAGCCTGGCGCAAAAGTCAGCACGTTGCCGTCCCAGACAATCGAAAGATCATTGCGGATTTTCAATGTGAAAGGCTGCTGGTCAATATTCAGATCCAGCATGAACTGCGGCTGATCCAGCCGGATTTCTCTGCCAGAGGCAAGATGTATGGCTTGCTGGTCATAAGCCAGGTCCAGGACTTCCCTGATTGGATAGGACCATACCTGGCCATCATGATTTGTCAGCTCTCTTGGAAGAGTCAGGCAATGCTGCCAGCCTTCAGCAGTTTCCGGATTTGTATAATCCGCATCCGGCATCCCCATCCAGCCAATCAAAATCCGGCGGCCCTGGTCATCCAGCATCGTCTGGGGAGCATAGAAGTCAAAGCCATGATCCAGCTCCTGGAATTCACCGGCTACCAGCCTTCCATCTTCCAGGCTGCCCGACAGCGAAAACACACCATTCTGGTAAACATTTTCATAATTGTGGCCTTCTGTTTTAACACCCTGCGGACAGCAAAGAAGAAAGAGCTGTCCGTCCAGTTCAAACAAATCCGGGCATTCCCACATGTAGCCAAAGGGCTTTTTCGAATCGATCACCTGGAGCAGCGAGAATCCGCCTTTTGCCTTCGGATCGGCTTTGTAAAGCAGAGCGCAGCCGCGATCGTCGCGGGTTCGGGCTCCCAGAACCATGGCAGTCAGGCCGCGGGTGTCTGCTACTTTTGGATCCCGCACATGGCAGGACATGTTTGCCGGGTAGTCTTCATTGACCAGAAGGCACTCTTTCGGGCCAAAAGTCCTGCCATCCTTTGAAGCCAGGTGGTTTACATAATGGCCCCGGCCTTCATAAATATAGTCAAAGACTCCATCTTCCAGGATGTTGCCCGTATAGAACAGGTGCAGCGTTCCGTCTTTGGAATAGCCGCTGCCCGAATAGCAGCCGTCCTTGTCCAGCCGGCAATCCGGCACCATCAGGGTCCCTTCATCAATAAAATGCTTCCAGTCCTTTGTTGTGTAATGCCCCCAGGACTTGGACAGACCGCGATCGGCAGCCGGGGTATATTGATGGAAGATATGGACGGTTCCATCATGAACCGCGAATCCGTTTGGATCAGAGATCCAGCCGATATCCGCCATCAGATGGAAGTGCTGGCGGGACTTGCCCGCCTGAACAGCTTCCAGTCTTTCTTTCAGTGTGTCTTTAATTCTTTTTTTCATCCACGATCTCCATCACTGCATCGCCCCAGTTTACGGGACCCGTATTGGTGGGGTTCACTTTTTCGCCGCTGGTTACAATCACCGGAGTTTCGGTGGACAGGCCGGCTTCTTCTACCATAGCCAGGTCCATTGTCACCAGTTTCTGGCCGGCTTTGACTTCGTCGTTTTCACCGACAAACAGCTCAAAGGGCTTTCCTTCCAGTGTGACAGTATTCAGACCCATATGAATCAGAATTTCTTTGCCGTCTTTGGTGCGGATGCCCAGGGCATGCTTTGTCGGGAAGGTCATGACAATCGTTCCATCCACGGGAGAAACAACGGTGCCGTTTTTCGGATGGAAGACCATGCCATCGCCCATAGCCCGGGAATTGAACACCGGATCGGAACATTCGCTGATCAGGGCAGCGGTGCCGTTAACCGGGGAATAGAGGACACCTTCTGCGGCTTCAATTACCGGCATGGCTGAAGCTTCTTTTTCGGCTTTGCGTTTTTCTTTTTCTTCCTTGTGGAAGCGGCCTAAAACCATGGTGAAGACAATGCCCAGGATCAGGGCAATTAAATGCGCAACGATGTAGTTGAGATAGCCGTTGTGGGCCGGGTTGGCAATGGCCAGGCCGGGAACTGCAGTGGTTCCAAAGCCAAGAGAAGTCAGGTGCGTAAAGTAAACATAGACACCAGCCACAGCGGCAGCCAGGCATCCGCCAATCAGAGGGAATTTATAGCGCAGGTTGACACCGAAAATTGCCGGTTCGGAAATGCCAAACAGGGTGGACAGGAAAGAAGGAATGCAGATTTCCTTAGTCCGGGTGTTTTTCAAGTGAAGCATCATGTAGCCAAGAACCGCACCGCCCTGGCCCATCAGGGCAACAGACATCAGCGGGTTGAGAAAGTTTTCGCCGGTCGAAGCAATCAGGCTTGCCTCAATGGCACCAAAGATATGGTGCAGGCCGGTGATGACAATGATCTGCTGCAGGCCGGCAAACAAGGCATACCCAAAGGCGCCAAGATTCTGGGTCATCCAGATCAGGCCGCCGGTAATCCAGTCAGAAAGCGTGCGGCCAACAGGTCCGATCAGGGCAAACAGCAGCAGGGTAGAAAGCAGAACTGTAAGCATCGGTGAGAACAGCAGCTTTACGGCATCTGGGATCTTCTTGTCAAAAAACTGGTCAAGCTTGGCCGTAACCCAGCCGATCATCAGGGCAATGATAATGCCGCCCTGGAAGCCGACCAGTTCAATCGGAACACCAAACAGCGACAGGGTTTCAGGAGTTGCCAGGCCCTGGGCAGCATCATAGGCATTGGTCAGGTTTGCGGAAAGCATGATTGCGCCCATGACAATACCGAGAATCGGCTTGCCGCCGTATCGCTTGACGGCTGAATAGCAGACGGCCAGAGGCAGGACATCAAAAATACCGGCTGAAGCAATGGTGACCAGGCGGTTGATGGCATAAAGCGTCTGGTTGTTCCTGACGATTTCCAGGTTGTTGAGCACTCCGGTCAGGCCTAGCAGCAAAGCAGCGGCCAGGATGCCCGGCATAATTTCAATAAAGACGTCGGAAAGCGACTTGATCGCAATCTGCAGCGGATTGTGCTTCTTCGCTCCGGCTGATTTGATGTCTGTTAAGGACATGTTTTCGGTATGGGTGTATTTGGAAAAGACATCGTACACATCATTGACCAGGCCGGCTCCAAAAATCATCTGGAGCTGGTCGCCAGCCACAAAGGTTCCCTTGCAAAGGTCAATTGTGTCGAGCTTTTCCATATCGGCTTTGTCATTATCCTTGAGGATAATGCGCAGTCTTGTGGCGCAGTGCGCGCTGCCGGCGATGTTGTCCATGCCGCCGACGGCTTTGACGATCTCTTCCGAGATCTTCTGGTACCTTTCTTTTTTATCCATTGTTTTCTCCTTCTTGCAGCGCGGCTTCTCAGAGCTTTTTAAAGGCAGTCTGGACAGCATGAGCAAAGATGGATCTGGCTGCGCGTATTTCCCTTCATCTTTTCTCTTTCCAGTCGCCAGCCCATTGCCATGGCCAGGTTTGTGCCTGGCGGCAGCTTGCGAATTCGATCAGCCAGGCTGATCGGGGCTGCCGGCCGGACTGCCTTCAAAAAATCTGAGAAGGTCTGGCTGCGGCCGCTTTGTGTAAGCGGTGATCAAGTACACCCTGATTATTCCCGATTTATTTCATGAACCATATTGAACAATGTTGCCGGGATATAGCAGTTTGTCGACTGTTAAGGATTCCTGCTGGCCCAAACGTAAGGGGTTTGAAGCTGAATATATCATTAAATAAATTTTAAATGACTAATATAGTTTTTATTATAACCCTATATATTCGCCCTGAAAACGGCTTTGGATGCTGTTTTGCAATTTGGCGAGGAACCGTTAGACTGTCAGCGAAAGAAAGGCCCGGCCTGCAAAGAACAAAAGATCAAGGATGCAGGCACAAGCACAAGAGCAAGGGGATCTTTCTTTGAGAGGACTGAGAATTAAGCCAGATAAAAAAGACAGATAAAAAAAGACAGATAAAGAAGATAAACATAGAAATGAGGGAAACAGAAATGAGAAAAACAATGATTGAATATAAGGAATCGTCCCGCACATTCCATCTGCATAACGGCCTGTTCAGCTACATCATGAAGGTCATGGACAACGGGATCCTGGCCCAGCTTTACTATGGCTCGCCATTGAATCCAAAGGAAAACTACGACTACCTGCTTGAGCAGACGCCAAGACCGATGTCTGTGACCTGGAGTGCGCAGCAGGATGACCTGTCACTCGAGCACATCCGGCAGGAATACCCGCAGACGCTCAGCGGTGATATGCGCCAGGGAGCGGTGAGCATTCTCCAGAATACGGGTTCGCGCATCAGCGAATTTCTTTTTGAATCGTTTGAAATTATGGAAGGAAAGCCGGTTCTGGAAGGACTGCCGGCCTGCTATGCCTTGAACAAGGAAGAGGCGCAGACCCTTTGCATCCGCCTGTATGACCGCCTGATCCAGGCACGCATCAGCCTGTTCTATACCATCTATAAGGACAGGACCGTGCTTTGCCGGTCTGCCCGGATTGAAAATCTCTCGAATGAATCTTTTGTGGTGGATTCGCTGATGTCGGCCATCCTGGATCTGCCTGATGATGAATTTGAGATGCTGGATCTGGCAGGGGCGTGGGCCAGGGAAAGACATATTGATATTCACCGGCTCCATCCCGGCGTGCAGAGCATTTATTCGCTGCGCGGCCACTCTTCGCACAACTTCAACCCGTTCATGTGCCTGAAAAAGCCATGGACAACAGAAGATGCCGGCCAGGCGTATGGCTTCTCGCTCGTTTACTCGGGAAACTTCCAGATCAGCGCGGATGTCGATACGTACAACACCACCCGGATTTCCATCGGCATGCACCCGCTGACTTTCTCATGGCCGCTTGCTCCCGGCCAGTCTTTCCAGTCTCCGGAAGCCGTATTTGTCTATTCCGACCAGGGGCTTAATGCCATGTCCCAAACCTTCCACTCGCTGTTCCAGCAGCGGCTGGCCAGGGGGGTATGGAAAAATAAGGTCCGCCCGATTCTGCTCAATTCCTGGGAAGGCATCTATTTTGATGTGACGGAACAGAAAATCCTGGATATGGCCAGAGGCGCTAAAGAGCTGGGCGTGGAGCTGTTTGTCCTGGATGATGGCTGGTTTAAAAACCGCAATGATGAAACGTCCTCGCTGGGCGACTGGATTGAAGATTTTAAAAAGCTGCCCGGCGGCTTAAAAAGCCTGTGCAGAAAAATCAAGGATATGGGACTTGATTTTGGCCTGTGGATTGAGCCGGAGATGATTTCTGAAAATTCCGATCTGTACCGGGCTCATCCGGAATGGGTCCTTTCCGTGCCGAACCGCCGCAAATCCGCCGGGCGCCGGCAGTATGTCCTGGATTTTTCCAATCCCCAGGCGGTGGACTGTATCTATGAGCAGCTGATCAGGGTGTTTGACGGCCTGCCTCTTTCCTATGTGAAGTGGGACATGAACCGCTCGCTGTCCGAAGTCTACAGCATCGCCTGGTCGCCCGAGGAGCAGGGAACCGTGTATCACCGCTTTATCCTGGGCGTTTACAGCCTGTATGAAAGACTGATTGAGCGCTATCCCGATATCCTGTTTGAATCCTGCGCTTCAGGAGGGGCAAGATTTGATCCAGGCATGCTTTACTACGCTCCCCAGGCCTGGACTTCGGATGATACCGATGCCGTGGAGCGCCTGAAGATTCAGTATGGCACTTCCATGCTCTATCCGATCAGCTCCATGGGCAGCCACGTCTCGCAGGCTCCCAACCACCAGCTCAACCGCAATACTCCATTAGCTACCCGCGCCAATGTAGCTTACTTTGGCACTTTTGGCTACGAGCTGGATCCAAACAGGCTGGGTGAAGCCGAAAAAGAAGAAATTCGCCATCAGGTTGACTTCATGAAGGAATACCGCGAAGTCATCCAGTTTGGCACCTTCTACCGGCTGCGCTCGCCATTTGAGGGCAATGAAACCGCCTGGATGGTCGTGGACAAGGATCGAAACACAGCTCTTGTCGGCTACTACCGGACCTTACAGAAAGTCAACAGCCGCTATCGCCGCATCTTTTTGCGCGGCCTGGACCCGGAAAAAGAATACTCGATTACCGGTCGTGACTATACCTGCTCTGGAAGCGAACTGGAACGGGCCGGGCTGGTTGTATCGGATTCTTCTGCCGGGGAAAACCGCAGCAATGGCGGGGAAGGCGACTACCTTTCCCGGCTGTTTGTCCTGAAAGCTGTCTGACGGCAGGCACCGCCAGCTTGAAAACCCGGCCGTCTGAAGACAGCTCATCCCCTTTATAAAATGGATTCACACAAAATCAGAAAATGTTCCGGTTGTCAAATGCTTCTCTTTTGAGTAAGATACTTGAGGCATGCGTGGGAGGACTCCAGTCCGGAAACCACAGCATAAGACCACAACATTACAGGAGGAGAGTCTTATGGCTAAGAAAAAGAAAAAGATTACCAAAGTTGTAAAACTCCAGTTCCCTGCAGGCGGAGCCAAACCAGGTCCAGGTCTTGCGGGTGTTGGAATCAACATGCCTCAGTTCTGCAGCGCCTTCAATGACGCTACAAAAGAACGCAGAGGCGACATCGTTCCAGTTGTCATCACTGCTTATGAAGACAAGTCTTTCGACTTCGTTTTAAAAACAACTCCAGCTGCTCAGATGATCAAGAAAGCTGCCGGTGTAGCCAAAGCCAGCGGCGACCAGAAGCAGACTGCCGGAACAATTACCGTTGACCAGCTCAAGGAAATTGCTGAATACAAAATGCCGGATTTAAATGCAAACGACATTGATGCTGCCATGAAAATTATCGCAGGTACTGCGAAGAACATGGGTATCAAAGTAACAGGATACGAAGGATAAGGAGGAGAGGACAATGGCAAAAGTAAGCAAACGCTATAAAGCAGCTAAAGAACAGATCGACCGTTCCAAAGTTTATACCGTTGAAGAAGCCGTTGATCTGGCAAAAAAGGCCAGCTCCGCTAAATTCGACGAAACCGTTGAAGTTTCCTTCAACCTGAATGTAGATCCGCGCCACGCTGACCAGCAGATCCGCGGTGCAATGGTACTTCCTAACGGTACCGGCAAAAGCCAGACCGTAGCTGTTGTTGCTGAAGGCGACAAAGCCAAGGAAGCAGAAGATGCCGGAGCAGACTATGTAGGCTCTGACGACCTGATCCAGAAAATCCAGGGCGGATGGTTCGATTTTGATGTCCTGATTGCTACACCAAACATGATGGGCAAACTCGGCCGCCTGGGCCGTATTCTGGGTCCGAAAGGCTTAATGCCAAACCCGAAAACCGGAACAGTAACCATGGATATTGCCAATGCTGTAAACGAAGTCAAGAAAGGTAAAATCACTTACCGTGTTGACAAAGCCGGCAATATCAACGTTCTGATCGGCAAGGTTTCCTTCGATAACGGCAAGCTCGTTGAAAACTTCAACGCTGTTTACGACGTAATCAAGAAGGCAAGACCTGCCAAAGTTAAAGGCGCTTACATGAAGAACCTTGTTCTTTCTACAACTATGGGTCCTGGTATCCACGTAGAAATGAAGTAAGATTCGGATTGACAAGCCCGTTTCAGATCTTTAAGATTTTGTTTGTCCTCAATATTCCAAAGACAGCAACGGCGAAAGCTTAATCATGTTGCCGAGGGATTGATCAGCATTTTTATTGTGCCAATCAAGCCCGCCTTTGCGGGCTTTCTTTTGAATATTGATGCAAAATACAGAAAGTAGAGGAAACCTCATGAACAAAGACGTCCTTGCTCAAAAGGAAGCTGATGTTGCTGAGCTGTCGAAAAGAATTTCTGACTCTAGTTCTGTCGTTGTCGTTGAATACCGCGGCTTAAGCGTAGCCGACATTACCGAACTGCGTAATGCCCTGCGCAAAGAAAACGTTGACATGAAGGTGTACAAAAACACCATCGCTCAGCGCGCGGCTGACCAGCTCGGCCTGGAAGGCCTGGATGCTGCTCTGAAAGGCCCGAACGCTTTAGTATTCGGTACTGACCAGGTAGCTCCTGCCCGTGTTCTTGCAGACTTTGCAAAAACACATGACAAGCTGATCCTGAAAAGCGGCATCGTCGATGGAGCTGTCGTTGACGAAGCAACCATCAAAACTCTGTCCGGTCTGCCAAACAAGGAAGGCATGATCGCAAAATTTGCATCTACACTGAATGCACCTGTTATTAAATTCGCGCTGACAATCAAGGCTCTTGCCGACAGCAAGGGCGGCGCGCCTGCAGAAGAAGCTGCAGCTTAATTGGAGGATAAAAGAAAATGGCTAAATTAACTCAGGAAGATATCCTTGCCTACCTCGAAGAGGCAACCATTCTTGAACTGAATGATCTTGTAAAAGCAATCGAAGACAAATTCGGCGTTGTTGCAGCTGCTGCTGTTGCCGGCCCTGCTGCTGGTGCAGAAGCTGTTGACGAAGGACCAAGCGAAGTAACTGTAACTCTGACTGACATCGGCGGAACTAAAGTTGCTGTTATCAAGGCTGTACGTGAAATCACTGGTCTTGGCCTGGTTGATGCGAAGAAACTCGTTGACTCCACTCCGGCTGTCATCAAGGAAAACATCGCTCCGGAAGAAGCAGAACAGATCAAAGAAAAACTCATGGGCGCTGGCGCTACTGTTACTGTTAAGTAATAGAAGATTCCAGAAACTCAGAGTAAAAAACGCAATTATGCATTTTAGCGCAGGACCAGACGGCCCTGCGCTTTTTTACGTTCTGCTTTCCGGCCTTCCCCTTCCATTTCCTGTTTCTGTTCCCGCTTTTGTTTTACTCTCTGTTCTGTACCGCACGGATTGGGATAGTATGGACAGAGATAAAGGAAAGCCAGAAGGCAAAACTGAAAATGAATGCTTTTTTGGCTTTTTTCCTGAAAGAGCCAGGAGCGGCAGATCCGACGAGAAGCAGGGACTGTGCCAGCCGGCTGGTAAGACTATCGCCTTTCCCTGACTTAGCCAGGCTGAAGCAGGATGATCCTTTTGAAAGGCCGGGCAATATTCCATCGATCCCAAAAATCCAGAGGATCCGGGCGCTGCTCAAGATGGCTGTTTCCAGCGGCTGGAGTCTGAAACGGCCAGCTGGAGCATCCCAAAAAGAGGCAGGAGATTTGCAGATAGGAATCTAATCTCAAAAAGATAAATATCTCGTCCTATTAAAATAAAAACCAGCCTTAAACCGTTCTGGAATTCAAGCATCCGGAAAAGATCTGTATCCCGATTGCATTATATTAAAGCCATATAAATAAGACATTTTATCCATAATGTCGCATAGTTAGGAGATCCAATATGGAGTCAAACAAAAAGGGCAGCGAACTGATCATCACTGCGCCGCTGGATGGCAAAATCATTGGCATCACCGAAGTTCCAGATCCGATCTTTTCAGGGAAGATGATGGGCGACGGCGCAGCCATTATTCCAGAAGATGGAAAGATTTACGCACCAGTTGACGGTACTCTGACGACAATAGCCCCCACCAAACATGCGTTCGGCTATACGGGCGATGATGGCGAAGAAATCCTGGTCCATGTCGGACTGGAAACAGTCGGACTGAATGGCGAAGGCTTCACCATTCATAAAAAAGCGGGAGACAAGGTTAAAAAAGGCGACCTGGTTGCTGAAGTAGACCTGGACTTTCTCAAGAAAAAAGGCCTGAACACGGTCACCCCGGTTGTGGTCTGCGGCGGTGCGCAGGGAGCCGCCATCAAGGTCAAAGAAGGAGAAGTCAAAGGCGGCAGCGATACAGTCATGACGATTGAGATGCCGCACAAGGAAGAGGTAAAAGTGGAAACTGCCTCGACTCCGGCCGGCCAGAAAGTAAAAATCATCGAAGCAAACAAAGACAAGAAAGATAAAGAGGCCGGAAACAGCCAGATGGGCAAGAAGGAGAAGAAGAAATTCAATATCAACTTCGAATTCCTGCAGAAGTTTGGCAAGGTTTTAATGGTTGTTATCGCTGTTATGCCGGCTGCCGGCTTGATGATTTCCCTGGGCAAGCTCGTCGGCATGGGCGCCGGAGATATCCAGGTCATTCAGACTATCGCTTCGGTCATGGAAAACATTGGCTGGGCGATCATCAACAACCTCAACCTGCTGTTTGCGATCGCCATTGGCGGAAGCTGGGCCAAGGAAAGGGCTGGCGGCGCCTTTGCAGCATGCATTGCCTTTATCCTGATTAACAACATCACCGGCCAGATCTTTGGTGTTACCGATGCCATGCTCATGGATCCGGAAGCCTTCACCCATACGCTGTTTGGACAGACAATGGCTGTGGATGGCTACTTTATCGATGTCTTAGGTGCCCCGGCCCTGAACATGGGCGTCTTTGTCGGCATGATCGCCGGCTTTACCGGAGCGATCATTTACAACAAGTACTACAACTACCGCAAACTGCCGGATGCGCTGGCTTTCTTTAACGGCAAGCGCTTCGTACCGCTGGTTGTTATCGTGTGGTCTGTTGTTATTGCCCTGGTTCTTTCGATTATCTGGCCGTTTGTCCAGTTAGGAATCAACAACTTCGGCGTATGGATTGCCAACTCTTCGACAACCTCGCCGGTTCTTGCTCCGTTTATTTACGGTATGTTAGAGCGTCTGCTGCTGCCTTTTGGCCTGCATCACATGCTGACCATCCCGATGAACTACACGTCCTTTGGCGGCACTTATGTCATCCAGACGGGTGCTCAGGCAGGTGCTGCCGTTTATGGCCAGGACCCGCTGTGGCTGGCATGGGTAACGGATCTGATCAACTACAAGAACGCCGGCAATATTGAAGCGTATGAAAATCTGATGAACACCGTAACGCCGGCCCGTTTCAAAGTCGGCCAGATGATCGGTGCGACCGGCCTGCTGCTCGGTTTTGCCTTAGGTATGTACCGCCGGGTTGATCCGGACAAGAAAGCCAAATATCGTTCGATGTTTATCTCGATCGTTCTGGCTGTCTACCTGACAGGTGTTACCGAACCGCTTGAATTCATGTTCATGTTCTGCGCTCCGTTGCTCTATGTGGTTTATGCCATTTTACAGGGATGTGCATTTGCTTTAGCCGGACTGATTGATCTTCGTCTTCATTCCTTTGGAAACCTGGAATTCATCACCCGTATCCCGATGTCCTTACAGGCTGGTTTAGGACGCGACCTGATCAACTTCATCCTGGCCTGCATCGCCTTCTTCATCATCGGCTACTTCGTCTCCTACTGGATGATCGGCCGCTTCAAATTTGCTACACCGGGCCGTCTTGGCAACTACAGCTCTGATGGCGATGAAGAAGAAGGTTCTAAAGGCAAAGGCGGCAAATCCGGCGGCAACTCTCAGCCCGAACGCATTATTGCCCTGCTTGGCGGCAGAGAAAATATTGTCGATGTCGATGCCTGCATGACCCGTCTTCGTGTTACAGTCAAGGATGCAGATAAAGTGGCAGATCTTGACGACTGGAAGAAGGAAGGCGCTCTGGGCCTGGTCAAGAAAGACAACGGCATCCAGGCTGTTTATGGACCAAAGGCTGACGTTCTCAAGTCGGATATCAACGATCTGCTCTAAGGAGCATTCATGAAACTTTTGACTCTTAATACCCATTCGCTGGAAGAAGCGGATATGGAAGCAAAGCAGGAACAGTTTGTTTCGCTCATTGAAAAGGAAAAACCGGAAGTCTTTGCGCTGCAGGAAGTCAATCAGCTGATGGCTTTTCCGGCAGCCAGAGAGATTCCCGATACGTATTTTCCAGTCCAGGATAAAATCGTCCTGCGCCAGGACAACCATGCCCTGGCGATCAGCCGGCTGCTGTCAAAAGCAGGACTGAAGTACTACTGGGCATGGCTGCCGATTAAAGTCGGCTACTCCAAATACGATGAAGGTCTGGCCATTTTCTCGGGCAAGCCAATTCTGGAAGCGGAAAATCTGCTGGTATCGGACACGAATGACTATTCCAACTACCGCACCCGCCGCATTCTGGGTATTCGCAATGAAGACGGCTGGTTTTACGACTGCCACATGAGCTGGTGGGGCGATCCGGATGAACCGTTTGCCAGGCAATGGAAAAAGCTGCTGGAAAAGCTGGACGGCAAGACTCCTGTCTTTCTGCTTGGCGATTTCAACGGCGATGCAGCAATCCGCCATGAAAACTACGACCTGATTGAATCCACCGGTTTTCATGACACGTACAAGCTGGCCGGCCAGAAAGATGAAGGCTGGACGGTATCCGGAGCCATCGATGGCTGGAAAGACCAGGCGCCGGCTGCATCCAGACGGATCGACCAGATCTGGGTGGATAAAAAGATTCCAGTCAAGTCAAGCCGGGTCGTATTTAACGGTAAAAACGAGCCAATCGTATCCGACCATTACGGCATTGAAATCGAAATCTGATCCAGGCTGTCTGTTCACAACCGGAAAATAAAGCCATTCTGGTCCAAAAACCGGAAAATATGGAAAATATATGAAATGAATCCCTGTCAGTGATCGCATTTTGCGGATCCTGGCAGGGATTTTTTTGTGCCGGCAGATCCAGGGCACAAAAGTCCTGTACCGTATGCTGCCTGACATGTTCTAGGAAAAACAGTCAATGGATGAATTAACTATGTGATGTGATGTGGCCGGCTTAATTTTCTTTTTATCTTCGGCAATTTTCGGTAAACTATTGAAAGCTTCAGAAAGAATTGTGGAAAAGATAAGAATTTAAGGCAGAATGAATCATTATTCCGTCTGTTATTTGCTTTGCATTTTGAAAGGAAAGGAATCTGTACATGAAGAAAAGATCAGGATATTTATCTCTTCTGGCTGCCTTCACTGCTGCCGCTTCACTCATTGTGACCAGCCCGGCTGCCATTTTGGCTGCGCAGGATGATGAAGTTCCGGCAGATATCGAAGAGCAGGCTGCAAAAGAGATCGAAGCAGTCGGTCCGCCCGTCTTTAAAGGATATGAGCAGAAAACATCAGAAACAGACTTTGAGGAAGCGGAAGTAAAAACTGCACCCGACCAGCCGGAAGCGCTGCAGGATGTAACGGTCATGTACCGCCTGTACAATCCGTGGACCGGGGAGCATTTCTATACCGCCAGCGAAGAGGAAAGACAGTCCCTGATTAAAGACGGCTGGAAGGATGAAGACATCGCCTGGTATGCGCCGAAAAGCGGCGATCCGGTTTTCCGGATGTGCAATCCCAACAACGGCGATCACCACTATACCCTGAATGAAGAAGAACGCGATGAACTGGTCAAACTGGGCTGGAATTATGAAGGCGTCGGCTGGAACTCGGATCCGGACAAATCGCAGCCGCTCTACCGGCTGTACAACCCCAACGCCCAGTCCGGCAGCCACCACTATACGCTGGATTCATCCGAACGGCAGTTTCTGATCGGTCATGGCTGGGTTGATGAAGAAATCGGCTGGTATGGCGTCAAGAATACCTTTGACCCAAGCATCCGGATTGAAAAAGATGGCTACTGCTATTCAGAAAATGGCGTCAAGCACGTTGGCATCCAGAAAATTGACGGGCGCTATTCTTACTTTGATCCGGCAAACAATGGAAAGAAATCGGTGTTTAGCGGTCTGAAGACAACCACCGAAAACGACGTCATCTTTGGCAACGGGGATGGAACCCTGTATACCGGACCGAAAACGGTGGATGGAAAGCAATACTGGTTCTTGAGGGAAACCGGCAAGGCGGCCCGTAATGAATTCCGCTTTGTGGGCGGCGAATACCTTTCGGGAGCCGCTGATTTTGCCTGGTTCAACGACCAGGGGCAGATGGAGCGCAAAGCAGCCGATGTCCATCAGCAGGCGGCTTTCCAGATCCGCACTGCCGGCATCTCCTATTTCTCGGATCCGGAAACCGGGGCGTCCATGCGCGTGTGGGACTACATCCGCGATCATTACAGCAACGGCCGGCTCAACCAGCTGATGGAAGAGGCGATCCGCTATGAAAGCTGGCCCTATGTCTGGGCCGGCAAGAGCCCGCTGACCGGATTTGACTGCTCCGGCCTGGTCACCTGGTGCATGAAATACCAGTGGAATATCAATGTTGATCCGATCATGACCAATGCAGCTGCCATTTATGTCCGCTATTGCCAGCCGGTAGCTGCAGGCAGCGAGCAGCCGGGCGACCTGGTGTTCTGGAGAGGAACTTACGGCACCGATCCAAACTATGTCTCCCATGTCGGGATTTATGTCGGCAACGGCTGGGTCTATGCAGCCGGCGATCCGATCGGCTTCTATCCTGTTGATGCTTCGTTAAGACCGGATGGTTCCGTGGCGCCATGGTTCTTTGGCCGGGTATAATCTCTGGCCAGAAACAGACGGGATGAAAGGCCGCAAGGCGTCAGACTGAAAGCGGGAATCTGGAATACAGAAGAAGACATAAGCAGTTTTGAAAAAAGATTTCTGGTAAAAGGAACGATTCATCCCAAACAGCATTTTAAAAAAAGGCGCAAAAAGAAACAGACAAAGGGGCTGTAAATTAATCGCGATATTTGAGAGTATCGCGAGGATATTTACAGCCCTTTTTTTATGTTTTCACCCCGGTCGGCTGCTTTTGATTTTCCAGAGAAAAAATCTCCAAAAAAAAGGGCGCACTAAAAAGAGCACCCTTCTTTGTAAATCATATTGAATGAT
>Ash_p2__coassemble_1633_pt1 | contig 16654 bp, 10 predicted proteins | sample Ash_p2__metabat2_high_PE_029 | metagenome-assembled genome bin Ash_p2
GTTTATCTTATCACCGAAGAGAAGCGAAGTCAACACCTTTTGTGAAATATTTTTAATTATTTCACAACCAGATTTCCAGTGAAGATTCACTGTCCATCCATGGATATTGCCTGCGGCTTTTAAGCCTGAATAAGATTTACGCTTTGGATATCGGTGATCTGAGTGATGCGCCGTTTCCTTAACGCTCATTAAGAATACCACCGAAGGACTCTTAACGCAAGTCTTTTTGTGAATATTTTTATTAAATTCACAATTTAAGTTTTCGCTGATTTCGGGGATCAAATCCCCAATCTGCAGGCTGCCGTTTTCAGACAGCTTTTGCATTGAACCATAAAACCGGCTGGAATGCAAACAATTTCTTCTCTCTTTTCTTCGTACCGGCAAAAAAAGAAAAGCCGGGATCTGCCCGAATATTACCGGTACAGATCCTGGCGAATCTGGTTATTTCGATTATAAATCCTCTTCGAAATCTGCTTCTGAAAGGTCCAGAGCTTCCTGCTCGATGTGGAGTTCCACGGTTTCAAGTTCCCTTTTATCTTCCGATGGCAAGGGGACATCTTTGAGCAGTTCAGCTTTGAGATGATTGCGGCTGTCGCTTCTTGGAATCATGCGCAGAGCGTAAATCGTATTAAAGGCATTAAAAATGGCTGAATTTTCCACCGCTGAAAAAGCGATAAACTGGATGTTCAGCGCCTGGCACATTTCATTGAGGGCTTCAATGATGTGCGGAGAGTGGGCTTTGGCAAACGGATTGTCCATCAGCATCACGCTGCTGCGCCTCGAGCGCGAGACAATGCCTGCCTCTTCCCGGCGCTGGTAGGCCAGGATCGCTGCAACAACGACAAAGGAGCAGAGAAACGATTCAGCGCCGGAGGTTTTGCCGGCCTGGTTCCATGAAATCCGGGTTTCGCGGGTTTCTTCAATTTTATAAATCCGGATCTGGACAGAACTGATTGAGACGGCGGCATCAAACAAAGCCGGAGCTGTAATGCCGGTTAGCAGAATCCGCTCCATCGAAGCCGGATCCCGGGAGATCTGCCGGACAAGATCCTGGATATAGTCGGCAATGCGGATCTCATAAACCGCTTCATTTTCCTCCCAGTCCGGAACCTGGATGGAAAGCATTTTGCGCTGCCGGCTGCGCACCGGAATCGTTGTCTGTTCGTCCATCAGCGACAGCTCATGGCATAGCCGGCGGACATAATCCGACAGGGACTGGATATTCTGCCTGCGGGCTTCTTCCAGGCTTTTCAGGTTTTCCTCAATCACGGCAAGCATTCGGACCAGCAGCTCTTTCTTGCGCGAAAGCTGTTCAGACAGAACGGACGGGCTGTCCAGGCAGTCAGAAAGTCCCCGCAGGGCACTGGAAAGATCATCATCATTGATCGAATCGATTTTTACCTGCTGATTCTGGATTTCCTTTTCAATCTGGCGGGTGAGCCTGCGCTTCTGGATACCCGTCCGGTTGTAGTTTTCCCGGAGATCTTCAAGGAGGCTTTCCACTTCGTGTGTGCTTTTGCCCGCCAGTTCTGGAATCGTTTCCGCTTTAAAATCTGTTTCCTCGCTGCTGTGCAGTATATCGGCAGCCTGCATGGCAAAGCCTTTAAAGCTGTTCTGCTTTTTTAGCAGATCGTCCAGATCGTTTTGGGCCTGTTCTTTCAGGTTTTTGGCGGCACTCAGTTCCGGGCCCAGATCCATATTGCGCGTCTGGCTTCGGTCTTTAGGAGTCCGCTCTCCGGTCAGCTCTTCAATACGGTCCAGCTGTCCGTCCTGTTTTGCAAGAACAGCTGTACTCTTTTTGTCCAGGGTGTGAATTTTTTCCGTCAGTTTTTTCTCTTTCTGGTCCAGGGCTTCGATTTTCTGTTCCTCATTTCTGATGATCAGATTCGAGGATTCCAGTTTCTCCCATTCTGCTTTTTCCAGCTGCTGCTCTCTGGCCTCAGTTTCCAGGCTGGTAAAATATTCTTTCTTCTGGTCAAAGCTTTGGCGCACTTCCCCCAGATCCCGCATCAGATCCGGCAGTTCGCTGTCCTTAAGCCGGCGGGCCAGAGAATCATATTTCGCCTGCAAAGCCCCTGCTTCCTGCGAATCCAGAAGATTCTTTTTCCAGGTTTCTTCATTTTCCTGCTGCCATTCTTTCTCATTGCTCTGCAGCTGCTTTAACGCTTCGTCAGAAAGAACCGACTGGTAAGTCTGCCTGCGCGTTTCAAGACTCTTTTTCCGGTTTGTTTCCTGATCCAGGCGGCTGTTTTCAACAATCTGCTGGTCGCCAAGCTCACTGGTCCGGCTTCCCAGACGTTTTTTCTGTTCCAGCAGCCCGCTTTTATTCTCCAGCAAAGCCTGCTGGTCATGACTGGCCTGGCAGGCCTGTTTATATTCTTCGATCAGTTCTTCGGCTTCGCGGACTATTGTCTGTTTTCGGGCCAGCTCCTTTGTCAGCGTCTTTTTTTCTTTCTGGGCCTGGCTCAGGCTGCGGGCTGTATCGGCCAGCTGCGTCTGGCAGTCGTTCTGGGCATTGAGATGCCGGGTCTGCTGGGCAAGAAGCAAGCGGGTCTGTTCTCTGGCCTTCTCGGCTTCCTGCCTGGTTAAGGGATGATCATTCAGCCAGACCTGAAGACCGACCAGACGGTCTTTTTCCTGATTGAGCGAGACGGCGTACGCTTTTTCGCGCTCCAGTTTTTTCTTTTCCTGCTCAATCATGGCTTTAAGCTCTTCAGGCTCAATCAGCTTCTCATTAAAGCTCAGATAAAAGCGGATCTGTCCTGGAAGAGCGGGTTCCGCTTTTTTTGCGGCTTTTTCCTTCAGGGCATTCCGGGAAAGAATCGGGATGATCGAGGACGTATGGATTTCGCGCTTTTTGAGCTCTTCAAGCAGCTGGTCGATTTTATCTTCTTCAACGATCAGGGAATACGGCAGAAACGGCATCTCTTCCACAAGCTTCCGCTTGGTCTTCAAAGACATCCGGCTGGCTTTGATCATCTCCGCGCCGGTCTGGATTTCAATTCCCATCTCGTCCATAACTTCGGCTGCCGGTGCCGGCAGATCAAGAGAACAGCCGGTTTCCATATTGTGTATCGCCTGCTCGTATTCGTGGCTTTGCAGGTAGCTGCGCTCAATCTGGCGTTCCGTCTGGGCAATCAGCCCCGAAAGCTTGCCGCCCAGTTTTTCATCATCGTAAGCCTCATCTTCACTGAGCCCCAGTTCCCGGGCCAGCTCCATCTTCTTTTCAAGAACAGTCTCGTGGGCAGCTTCTATGGCCCGGGCCTGGGCAATGCGGGTTTTTAAAGCCTGCAGCTCCAGTTCTTCCTGGTGGATCTTTTCCTTTAAAGAAGCGATCAGATCTTCCAGCTTCCTGATTGTCTCTTCTAAATCCGCCAGCTGCCGGCCGGCATCGTCCTGCTGCTGTCGGCATCGGTCCAGGACGGTTTCCAGCATGGGCAGGTCATTAAAGTATTCAAGGGAGTGGACAATACCCAGATTCCTTTTCTTTTCCAGCGCATTCTCCTTTTTCCGGTAAGATTCCTGAATCTGTTCCAGGGTACCCAGTCTGGTGTTCAAGACAGAAAGCTCGTCATCCAGCTTTGAGGCTGCCTGGGCCAGTTCTTTTTTCTCCTTAATGATGTCCTGGATTTTTTTCTGGATGCTTTGAATCTGCGCCTTTTGCAAAAGCAGTTCCAGAGCCAGCTGCCGGCAAAGCCGGCCAGCCAGGTTTTCCAGGTCATTCTGGATTTCGCCCTCTGTCTTGCGCAAAGCTTCCAGCCGGGTTTCAAGGCCGACAATTTTCTGCCGGTCTTTCTCCATTTCCTCAAAAGCCAAAGCCAGTTCCAGCTTTTTCTTGTAGAGGCGCGCATCCTGGATCTGGTCCTGCAGAGATTTTCTTTCCTGCTTCAGGCTTTCCAGCTTCTGGCTAAGCTGGGCCGCTTCGTCAAGCAGGGCATAGTATTTCTGCGAAAAAATCTCAGCCTGAATGGAAACCAGTTCCCGCCTGGCTTCTTCGATCAGATCCTGCTGGTCAAGACTCTGGTTTTTCAGGATTTCCCCGGCTTTTTCCATCCCCTGCGTGAATTCATAAATCCGGTCAAGCGAATCCAGGCGTTTTCTGTCTTCCGCCAGCAAGTCCTGGACGGGCGCCTCGATTTCCTGCAGCCATCCCAGAAACTGTTCGCGCTCCTTCTTGCGTTCGAGGGTATCTTCGTTGGCGATCACCATTTCAGTATAGGAACCAAGGCTGGAACGGAACAGTTCCATATGGCTGGCTTTGCCCAGCGTGTCCAGCTTCTTTTCGGCTGCCGGCAGCAGGACCTGGCGGACCAGTTTGTCCGTCGTATTATAGGTCGCGGCAAACCGGGAAAGACCAGATTCATCCTGGTTGAATTCCCGCAGCTGCTCCCATTCCGTCTGCTCAATGCCAAACTCGCGCAGCCGCTCCATAAACGTGCGGCGCCGTTCGGCATTGTTCATATTGTAAAGACGGAACTGGCCCGGATAATCCCGTCCCAGCATGTCGAGGTACTTCTTTTCATCCTGCCAGGAAACATAGGCCATCCGGTTTCCATCCTGGACTTTCAGGGGAAACGCAGACAGCGAAACCGGGTCATTGGGGTCCTGGTATTCCGAAACAAAGACATAAAAATCAAGTTTCCGGTTTTCTTCACCTGCCTGGTCTTCGTGTTCCGGCAGACTTTTTGGACTGATCTGTTCGGTGCGCTTCTGGCGGACCATCATTCCGACCATAAAATAGCCGGCATTATCATCCAGCACCCATTCCTGCAAGATAGTCGCCGGTGTCGGGCTTTTAAAGTAGTCCGCAAACTTCCGGTCCTTGAAGTTCCGGCTGCGCGGCGGAATATAAGGGGCCAGAAGCATCTGGGTCAGAACCGACTTGCCGCCGCCGTTTTCCATGCGCAGCAGGGTGCTCTGGGAATGAAAATCAAGAGTTTCATCCGTTATTACGCTGTGGCCATTGTTATATTCAACATGTCCCAGGCGGATTTTATTGAGCTTGGGCATCCGGGTCACCTCCTAGAATTTCCATCATGCTTGCATAGCCATCCGATGAGCGCAAAACAAACTGCGCCAGATCATCCAGGCGGCTGGTGGTCCGGATTGAATCGTTTTCCTGGACCCGGATAATCAGCTCCTGCTCTTCGAGAAAGCGCAAAACGACATCAAACAGCTGGGCTTTTGAATTCTTTTCCTTATGGCCAAGTTCAGATTTGAGAGCATCATAGACCATAAGCATCCGCTCATAAGGAACCTGCGAACTCCCTTTCTGCCGCTCGCAGCCAAGCCTGAGATTTTCCTGGACGCGGTTCATCAGATTGCCGGTCAGGATATAGGAACGGCTTTTGCCCTGGCCATAGCTGGTACCGTAAAACTCGTTGAGCAAGGTAAGGATGATAAACATGTAAAGATAGTAGTAAACAACAGACTGGTTTGATTTAAGCAGCCGCTTTTTCAGTTCGCTTTTTGAATAGCCCAGAAACTGGTTTTCAGGATTGGGAATCAGGTAAACCGTATTGTTGAAATAGCCGATCCGGCAGTCAAAAGCTGCCGCCAGAGCATCCAGTTCATTCTGTCCGTCTTCACTGGCCAGCAGCTGGCGGATTTCCGGCGAGGATGCCGGAAGCGATCTTGACTGGAGCAGCCGGTAAAAAATTTCCTGTACATTCATCGCATCATATTCCTTTCATTATTATTGCTGGCATTACTGCTGGCTTCGCTTTTTCCCCTGCTGTCCCCGCTTGTACCGTATTCGCTTTGGCGGTCTTCATTTTTGTGCAGGGCAAATTCCAGATTATCCATGGTCAGCTCATAATCGATCCCGTCTTCGCTCAGGCCATAGCGCACTTTTCCCGGTATCTTGCGCACCGTTAAAAGGTCATAATCGCCAAGTCCCGGCAGGCGGTGATAGTTCTCCAGCAGGCTCAGCGAAAAACTGAAGGGAATTTCAGCTTCCAGGACCAGGTCGGAAGCATCTTCTTTAAGCATGGCCAGATCAACCCGGGAAGTCATGCTCCATTCCGAAAGGAGCTGCCGGGCATGACCGGGGTCGGGAAGGAAATTTTCCGGCTGGCCAAATTCCTGCAGGCTGAGGACATGGCCGGGGGTATTCAGCAGGCTTTCGGTCAGCATGAATACCGAACGGTTCAGGTTGTCCCGCTTCTGCTTGCGCAAAGCTTTGCGCTCTTCTTCCAGATGGCGGTCATACTCTTCGTCCACTTCTTCCAGGTCCTCTTCTTCGTTTTTCGTGATCAGCTGCCGGTATTCAAAGGCATGAGACAGCTGAAAAACAGGGCCTGGACGGTGCGCAAAAAGCGGCTTCAAATAGCCTTCGATCTTTTCGAGCAAATCCGGGTTTTCCAGCACCGGATCCATGACCAGCCGGGTAAAGGAATAGCTGCGCCGGCCGTTGGCGCGAAACTGCGCCGTAAGCTCCTGGGAAAACAGGTTTGAAAAGTCGGTTAAAGCTGTCAGGATTTCCGTGATGGAAATAATTGACTTTCCCAGCATCTCCTTAATCCGGCGCAGCGTCTGCAGGTTTTCAAAATCAGCCAGTTCCAGGCTGGAATCTGCCTGCTTTTCCTTCAGCAGGCGCAGCTGTTCTTCGACCTGCTTTTCATAGTGGCCAAAACGGTTTCGGGAATCGGTCATGATCTCATAGTTTTCCTGGATCATCTCCCGGTAGCCGGCTGGATCGATAATCAGCGCATCTTTTTTGACAGTAGTCATCCGCTCCTGGATTTCCAGGCGGCGGATTTTGAGAATATCGAAAATATGGCGGATTTCGTCCAGGGCTCGGGAATAGTTTTTCCGCTTGAGCTGCATCTGGAAAATCATGTCGCGAAACTGCAGCTGCATGTTTTCTTCCATTTCCAGCGTGGAAAGCATCAGCTTAAACCCGTCATCCGTCATGGAGTAGGAAACGCGAGGGCTGTCGCTTTCATAAACAACCCGGCTGGACAGATAATTCAGGGGTACTTCATACTCTTCGCGTCCGAAAGCCTGGAAGACAATGCTTTCTCCTTCATTGGAGACAATTTTGTCAACAATCAGGGCGGCCAGCTCCCGGAATTCCGAATAGGAACGGGAAAGGTGAAACAGGTCGGCGTTCATTTCCGAAAGAGCAGCCGCCATATCATCCAGGGTACACAACTCCTCCGAAAGCGTTTTTTCCATGACGACCCGCAGCAGCAGGAAAACGACCAGGATCTGGTCTTCCTGCCGTTCAAAGCCAAAGCTTTCCAGGCTCCTGGCCCGGGAGCGCAGCAGCATGAACAGCTTGCCAAACAGGGCGATCGTGTTTACCCGCTGGGCCATGTCTTTATAGAAATCAGAATTCATCAGCTAAAATCCTTTCATAATCCGGCCGCAAAAGAATTTCCTGCGGAATGTACAGTCCTTTTTCCAGCAGTTCTCTCATGGCTTTCTGGGATCCGTCCTGAAACTGATGGAAAAATTCGCTTCCGGCTACCGGTTTCTGCCCTTCTTTGGTTGGCGGCATCTGCTCAAAGCCGATCTGCCTGGCTTTTTCAATCATCGCTTCATAGCCGGGAATAAACAGGCGGACAGAAACTTGCGGATAGCGGGCAGCCAGGGATTCATAAATCTGGATTCCCTGCCAGTCAATATCACCCAGGTAGTAAATCGCACCCAGCGATTCTTTAAGAAACGGCGCTTCGCTTTCCAGCAGATCCTGCATCGATCGCAGGATCTTCTTGCCCGATCCATAAACCAGGATTCCCGGCTGGTTTCCGGCAGCCAGGATCTTGCGGCAGGTCACAAACGGATCCAGGTTTTCCGAAATCAGGATCCAGGACGGCTTATTTATCGCCGCAAAATAGGTCACCGGTTCAATCGTTTCATAGGTATTGAGAAATGATGGATCAACCCCAAAATTCTTAAGGATCCGCCGGCCGGATTCATTGAAGAATTTCTCGCGCTTCCAGATCTGGAAACTGCGCTCGTTTTCAGAAACGGCCAGGGTATGATCAGGATCGCTTTCCAGGTATTCGACCAGTTTTTCAATGCCCAGCGCATCCTTTTCCAGCTGGGCAGGATGGCGGCGATACCATTGGGGATCAAAATAGATGGGCAGACCGGCCAGGATCTGCTCCAGGTTTTCCAGATCCCGTTTCCTGCGGCCGGCAGGAAGGCGGTAGCGCTGGTACAGCGGCGGAAATTTACCGTTGCTTCCTGAACTTTTTATGGGTACCAGCCGGCCGGCATCAACTTTGCGGCTTATAGCTTCATAGCCTTCCTGATAGGTTTCAAATGGTTCAAGCAGTTTTTGAACGGTAATTTCATTTTTCATGCTTATTTCCTCGCTGATCTGCCTGCAGGATCTGCAGGCAGTATGCCAGACTAAATTTAAGTATCCACTAGACAAAATAACTGACAAGATACGAAACATATCCATTAACGGCCGTTTTTTTGGTGGCCCGGTTTCTGCCTGCCGGATGGCTCCTGTCTCCTGATACGAGCTTTCTGGGCTTTCCAAATAAAGATTAAAATACCAACCAGCTTTAATCATCGCGTTTTTTGGCAGCAGCCGCAACCAGTGCTGGTTTGGAAAAGCCATATTCCTGTTTATCCAGCGGCTTTACCAGGTTTTGCAGGAAGTCAGAAAGTGACGGACTGCTTCCAGGCTGCTGCTTTGGAAAATACAATACAGTCCTTTGAAATCCGGCCTGCCATCCGATCATGAAGCGCCCGCAAAGCCGCTGGATCTTTGAAGAGGCCGTTTCATGAGCCCGGGCAGGCAGAAGATCTCCCGATTTTACAGCAGGATTCTATACTGAAAGCAGCCAGGCCTGATTTCAGGCTGTCCCATCCATGAAGCCTGGCCAGTCCGGCTTTCCTGCAGGCAAAAACAGCCAGGATTAAAGCTGGCTGGATTAAGGATAAGCAAATTAAAGACAGGCGAATTCCAAGAGCAGATCGGGCCAGGCAGACTGTACAAACAGGCAGACTGTACAGGACAGAAAAGCAGAAAAAGGGAAAGCCCGGACAAAGGAGATGTGAACATGAATTTTTTGCAGGAGCGCATTGAGAAAGAAGGAAGCGTCCTTTCTGAAAAAGCGGTAAAGGTCGACAGCTTCCTGAATCATACGGTGGATCCCGACTTGATGGTCTCCATCGGCAAAGCCTTTGCCGGCTACTTCCAGGATCTGGGAATTACCAAGGTCCTCACGATTGAAGCCGGGGGGATTGCCCCAGCTTTAATGACAGCCCTTTACCTGCATGTTCCGCTGGTCTACTGCAAAAAGGCACTGCCTTCAACCATGACTGATCCGGTCAGCACGGAAGTCTATTCCTTCACCAAACAGAAATCCTATACCCTGTGCATGGAAAAAGCGGCTCTGGACAAAGGAGATGTTGTGCTGTTTATTGATGATTTTCTTGCCGATGGCCAGGCATTCAAGGGAATTGAAGATCTTTGCGCCAAGCGCCAGGCTTCTCTTGCCGGCTGCGGCTTCTGCATTGAAAAGTCATTCCAGAAAGGCCGCCCCTATATTGAACAGAAAGGCTACCGGCTTTGCTCGCTGGCTCCGATACTCAAGCTGGAAAACGGCCGGATTATCTGGAACGAACAGGCTAGCTGCAGCAGCTCGAACTGACCAGGCAAAGCTGATGGCCAAAAAGCCGGCTGCTCAAAAGGCTGCCGGTAAAGATTGTAAAGCAGTAAAAGTGTCTGGACCATCCGGAAAGGATAATATGGGGAAAGGATGAACGATTCCTGCCCATAAAGCAGGCAGGATCATCTTTTGGTACATGTTCTGGAAAGGATGGCAGCAAGTACTCTGACATCCATAGGCCGCTCCGATCAAATCCCTGCAGTTTGCTGCAGATCAAGGGTTGCAATCCAGGCAGGCACTCCAGACATGCCAAGAACAGATGGAGACATTTCGTCTCCTGGAGGTTTCTATGAAAAAATCACCCGCAATTCTCGCTCTTTCCGCCCTGTTAGTTCTTGCCGGCTGCTCGAATGCATCCAGCGATGTATCCAAGGCTGAATCTGACGTTTCAAAAACAGCTTCCGAAGCTGTATCCGATGTATCCAAAGCTGCTTCCGATGCGGCATCGGATGTGAACCAGACTGTATCCGGACTTGACGAAGAAACGCATTCCGCCATCCAGGATTTCCGCTCCAAGGCAGATGATGTCTATAACGACATGCAGGATATCGCCAAGGAAGGCCTTTCCGATTCCGGCTACCAGTCCGCCAAAGAAAAATTTATCGAAGACTACAACAAGATTTATGCCGATGGCTCTGAAGACTTCACTAAAGTCTATGATTCCCTCAAAGATCATCCGGACCAGCAGGCAGCCATGGAAAAGATCAAGAGCGATGCGCGCAGCTTCTATGACAAGATTTCTGATGAAAGCCTGAAAGCAGAAGATGCAGCCAAGATTGATCTGACCGACATGACTAAAGATATGCAGGATTTCAATACCCGCATTTCCGAAGTTCTTGGCGAGCGCTAAATCCGGAATTTATCTGGTGTCGCTGCCTGAGTGCGGTTCATTCAGGCTGAAAATAAGAAAAATGCCGGAACTTTCGTCGCGTGTGCGACAAAAGTTCCGGCATTTTTGTCGCGTGCGACATTTTTCCTTATAACCGCCTTTTGTCACCAAAAGAGTTACCGATAAAACAGATACATCACGAAAACTGGATGCAGAAAACGGGAGCTGAGCTGTAAGACAGAAACGGTCAGGTCAGGTCACTGAGTATAAAGATTATAGTTCGCATGCCAATAGCTTTTCAGAAACCTTGTCGCTTGCTGCCTTCACAGGATACAGCCAGACGATCCAGGACCTTTCGCATAGTCTCGAAATGACGGCCAATGGACAGCTCTTTTCTTTTCCGGCTAAAGATCCCATCACACCTCTCTGGATCGAGGCCTATACTGGAAGCAGCATCCACTGAAGATACAGGTCAGATGGAAAGTCTGTCGATAAAAAGCGGGGAGGAATTTTTATGAACCAGACACTTCAAGATATTCATACCAGAAGAAGCGTTCGCCGCTTCAAGGCTGCTCCGGTAGAAAAAGAGCTGCTCGACCAGGTCCTGCAGGCCGGACTGGAGGCCGCCAGCGGCCGGAACCACCAGGATTCCCGGATCCTGGTCATCAACAATCCGGAACTGAAAAAAGACATCATCGCTTGCAATGCCCAGATCGGCGGCTGGGCCGAAGATTTTGATCCCTTTTATGGGGCACCGCAAATTCTTGCGGTTATCGGGGATACCGAAATTCCCACATGGCAATACAATGGCACGCTGGTACTGGGCAATATGATGCTGGCTGCTCATTCCCTGGGCCTTGGCAGCTGCTGGATCCACCGGGCCAAAGAGGAGTTTGAACTGCCGCAGTTTAAAAAACTGCTTCAAAAGGCTGGCCTGCCCGAAACCGCGGCGGGTGTTGGATTTCTGGCTCTTGGCTATCCGGATGGAGAGCTTCCGGCCCCGATAATGCGCAAAGAAAACCGGATCATCACTTTTGACTGAACCTGAAACCGGAAAACAAAAAGCCCGCCGCAAACTGCATTGAATGCAGTTTACGGCGGGCTGCTATAGTACACAGCTGTGCTCTGCTGAAGTTAAGTGTTTTGAGTTCAGCAAAGATTAAAAGCTGAACAGTTCAGCGAATTTACTTTTGAGCAGCAAGACGTCTTTCAGCCAGGATTTCGAGATCCTTTTTGTAGGATTCTTCAGTGTAGGTATAGTACTTCAGAATCACAAGACGGATAATGCCGCCCAGAACAGGAAGCAGAGAAACAACCATGAACAAGCCGTTCAGTGTCTGCGGAGACTGGATAGCAGCTTCCGGTACGTAGCCGATGGCTACCAGGATCAGACCGGTTAAGCTTCCGGCAACAGCGGCAGAAAGCTTGCCCATGAAGGTCTGGCCGGAGAAGGTGATCGCTTCGCAGCGTCTTCCGGTTTTGACTTCGGAGTATTCAATCGTTTCAGCAATCATGGAAGACATAACTGGTCCTAAAGAAGCGTGGAACAGCTGAGTCAGCATCAGCATAACCAGCAGCATCGGTACATTCTGGTAGCCCATCATGAAGAAGACTACGCGTACAGCGATATCCGCCAGGATAATGCCGACTAACAGGTCTTTCTTGCGGAACTTGCGGGTTAAAGACGGGATCAGGAAGAAGCCCAGTGCCGCAAATGTTCCCATCAGACCGTAAATGCTCATCAGGTTTTCATTGCCCATGTTGTAAATGAAGAAGTAGATAATGATTCCATTTACGATGTTCATGAACAGGTTCAAGAAGAAGATTGCAAGCATCTTGAACAGGTGACGGTTTACAAGCAGGTTCTTGAATACATCCTTGAAGGATACTTTTTCGCCTGCAGATGGTTCAACTCTTTCCTTGATGGTGGAGTGACCGAACATCATGAAGCCATAGCCGACGATCATGATGGCTACAACCGCCCAGAAATAGCCGTCAGCCAAGGAATTGCGGCCAAATACGCCAACCAGCAGCGGCACCAGGGAGCCAACCATACCAATTCCAGCAAATACACCAAGGTTGGCAGCAGTAACCAGATTGGTTCTTCTCTGCGGGTCATCAGAGATTACAGCAGAGATGGACCAGAACGGGATATCTGAAACAGTGTATACAGTGCCCCACAGGATGTAGGTGATGGCTGCGTAGAGAATTTTCCACTGCAGCGCAATATTTGGTGCAAAGAAGCAGAGGATGGTACTGATGACTACAAAAAGTGGTGCAAACTTGAGGTAGCCCTTGAATTTTCCGGTTTTGGTCCGGCGGGTATCCATGAACCCGGCCACCATCGGGTCATTGACTGCATCCCATACGCGGGCAATCAGGAAGATGGTGGAAGCCGCAATTGCGGAAATACCGAGAATATCGGTGTAGAAAAAGAGGATGAAGCTTCCGAGCAGGCCATAAGAGAAGCACTGACCGAAGCCGTAGGAGAAATACCCGAGGTATTCCTTTTTGGAAACAGCGCCGTCGGCTGTTTTTGTCATTGTGTTTTTCATTGTCTGTCCTTTCTTTTTGTGTTTTCCATTTGCAGGCTGCTTCTGCCTTGAGATGGAATTTCAGGTCATCCCGTACCTGAATCCGGACCCGGAAAGGATCCGCATTCAGATACAGGATGAAAAATGATTGATTCATTCCCGACAAAGCCGGTTTTTTCATCCTGATTCTGGCGGCAGGCCGCCTGCAGGCTGATCGAAATCAGGTTTAAAGCGGGAAGCAATCCGCTGAAAACCTGGATAAAGAAACCGAAAAGCTGGTTCAAACTGGATCCGGCAGGACCAGACGGGTCTGGATAACCGGTCTAGATAAAGAGGAATCCGGTTTCTTTTGATCCGTTCATCATCACGCGGATGACTTTGGGATCGAATTTGTATTCATGGCGGTGATCCAGCAGGCCGTTAACTTCCTGCTCTACATCCGAAAGCTGTGTATAGCAGAAGCCGCAAAGCCCTTCGATGGAGTGAACCGCTTCGCAAAGGGAAGCCATTTTCGCCAGCACTTCCTCCTGGCCGTTCAGGCGGTTTCCATACCCCCAGCTCGAATCGATCTGTCTGGTTCCGGTATCAAAAGCCACACCGCCAAATTCAGAAATCATGAACGGCTGGTTCTGGTATTCATAGCCTCTGGCAAATACATGGCGCAGGCTGGTCAAAGACGGATTTCCATTGGCTGCCTGGGCCAGGTCCTTGTAGGAATCGGCCAGCGTTTTTGGATCCGAGTTGTAGTCATGAACGGTGATGATATCACCAAGCGTCTGTTCCCAGCCATCGTTGCCGATAATTACGCGGGAAGGATCCAGGGACTTGGTCAGCCAGTACAGGCCGTTTACAAAAGCCTGCTGGGCTCTGTCCTTGTACACTTCATTGATGCCCCAGCTTTCGTTCATCAGCGTGTAGGCAATGACGGATGGATGGTTGTAATGCTTGGAAACAAAGGCATGCAGTTCCCCAGTCACGTTTTCACTGGCATGATGGGAGAACTCAAAGAAGCTTGGCATTTCGGCCCACATCACCAGTCCCAGAACATCGCAGATGTACATGTAGCGGGCATCTTCAATTTTCTGGTGCTTTCTGGCACCGTTAAATCCCATTTCCTTCACTTTTTCCAAGTCGGCAAGAAGCTCGGCCGGCGTTGCGCTCAAGCCGCCATCCTGCCAGTAGCCCTGGTCAAGAACGAGCTTCTGGTAAAACTCCTGGTTGTTTAAAAACACCTTGTTTCCTTTTACAGAAACATCGCGCATGCCAAAGTAGCTTTCTACGCGGTCAATGACCTGCCCGTTTTCAACCAGCTCGAATTCAATGTCGTACAGGTTCGGGTCAGCCGGGCTCCAGAAGTGGAGGCGGAAATTGGCATCTTCACTGGAAACATCGATGGAAAGTCTTGCCCGTCCAGATTTGAAGGTGGAAGCAAAAGCGGTAATCAGCCCGCCTTTGAAGAATATCTTGCCGTGCACCATCGTATCCGCTGTCGAATGGGCCGCAAACAAGTCCAGGTTCAGGCTGGCGTTGTCAATGTCCGGTGTCATGCGTAAATCTTCCAGATAGGTTCTGCCGGTTTCTTCCAGCCATACCTGCTGCCAGATCCCGGTTGTTCTTGTGTACCAGCAAAGGAAGTTTTCCTTTTTCCAGGACTGCTTGCCAATGGCCTGGTCGGTCCGGTTATAGTCTTCCGCCCGAAGAACCAGTTCGCACTTTCCATCCAGGTAATCGGTCACGTCCACTGTGAAGGGTGTAGATCCGCCCTCGTGGCAGAAGACATGCTGGCCGTTAATGAAGAGATCCGCTTTGTAGTCAACCGCTTCAAAATGCAGCAGGTAGCGCGACTCCGGATTTTTCATCATATCCAGATGGCGGCGGTACCAGACAATCGGGTGGTCCTCATTCAGTCCAATTCCCGAATTTTTCGTCTGGTAAGCATAGGGGACGTTAATGGCGCGATCGAAGAATCCTTCTTCTGTAAAGGCACCATCTTTGAGCCCTTTGTCCGCATCATCAAAGCAGAAATCCCATTCACCATTCAGGTCAACCCAGCTGCGGCGAACCATCTGCGGCCGGGGATATTTCAATTTATCTAACATATTCTTTCTCCTGTTTCTTTACTCGTTATTCGATTCGTCTTTTTGTTAATCAATTAATGTAATCGTATTCTATTGTCTGGAAAGAGATATGTCAACGCTTTCATTTATATTTGCTAATCTCCCACAATCCGTATTGAATAACCATCCTGTAAAAGTAAATAATGTGTTAATCATGGTCTGGAATGGAATTAATGCCATAAAACAGTTATTTCTGATTCATGATCACAGCCCGGCTGGAATAGGACATGTGTCTGCTAATCTGTTTTCATCAGGAATAAAATGTTAATCAAATCAGCATTCAGGCTGATTCTTCACTGGATAAAAGAGATCCTTAATTTAAAAAACAGCTGGCCTGACACCTTTGCATAAAAAAGCATCAGGCTTTCCTGGAATAGCCAGGAAGATTTAAGCCAGCCTGATAAGGAAGAAAAGTTATGAACCACGAAAAGAAAGAAATTCTGTATTTAAAAGCGGAAGAGCAGTCCCTGCCCTTTTTCCAGGCTTTAGCCAACAAAAACCGGCTGGATATTATCCGGCTGCTCAAGGAAAATGAAGCGTCCATCAAGGAACTCAGCGATGCACTTGGCCTTTCTTCCGCTTTGATTACCAAGCATATTCAGGCCCTTGAAGAAGCGGGAATTGTCAAAAGCTACTCCCGCCCGGGAAAACGCGGACTGAAAAAGCTCTGCTACCTGGCACTGAATGAAGCCCAAGTCATTTTCAACAACAACTACCGGGAGCAGGCTCGTTCTTTTGAAGAAGTCGATATTCCAATTTCCGCCTACCAGGACTTTGATATTGAAGCACCCTGCGGTCTGGCTTCAGAAGAGAAGATTTTCGGCAACATTGATGATCCACGCTATTTCAAAGCGGTCAACCGCTATTCCGTCTCCCTGATCTGGTTTTCAGCCGGCTATATTACCTATCCGGTTCCCTTAATGGATGTCGACCTGTCGCGCTTAGAAGAAATCGAGATTTCCCTGGAAATCTGCTCCGAGCATCCCGGTTTCAACAACAGCTGGAAATCGGATATCCATTTCCAGATGAATGCGATCAACCTGGGTTACTGGACCAGCCCTGGCGACTTTGGCGACCGCAAAGGCCGCTACACGCCCTCATGGTGGACCCTGGGCAGCGAATATGGCCTGCTGAAAACTCTTTTAATCAATGAAGAAGGTACCTTTATTGACGGAACCCAGATCGGCAAAACGCCGCTGTCAAAAATTCTTGAACACCGTCCAGAGAAGGACAAGCTCACCTTTACCATCAGTACGTATCCAAAGGGCGATCATTATGGCGGAATCAACCTGTTTGGAACCCACTTTGGCGATTACAACCAGCCCATAGTCTTCCGCTTTTACTACCGGGAGCCCACCGCTGAAAATCCCAAATAGTCCTGGCCATCCCAGGTTTTCGCTGCTGCCTTGATCCGGAAGATATTTTGCACCAGAAGATTGTTGAATCCGGCTGCTATAAATGGAGAAAGAGACTCTTGATTGTTCGTAAGTACTTTATATTTGACGGGTTTCTTCCTCCAGCAGAATACTGTAGTCT
>Ash_p2__coassemble_1676_pt1 | contig 16088 bp, 18 predicted proteins | sample Ash_p2__metabat2_high_PE_029 | metagenome-assembled genome bin Ash_p2
CTTTATCTAAAGCTGAAATTTATGTTAGAGAGTAAAATAACTGTCAAAGACCCGACATTTCGAAGTCTCTCATTGGTACAGAGTTTTTGTGGATATCTGGGTTTCTTTTTAACCCATTGGGCATGAATCCCCATTTCCCGCATATAAACTCCGACTGTCCGGTCGGCTATAGTGAAGCCCTGCCTGCGTAGAAGAATACCAATCTTAGGAGCACCATAATTCTGGTGACTTTCATCGTAAATAGTTTTAATTTGTTTTTTCACTTCTTGTTTACGCTGCTCTTGAGGACTGGGTGTTCTGTGAAGCCAGGCATAATAGCCAGAGGCAGAGAGATCTAAAATTTTAAGCACTCCGGCCACGGAGAAATGTTCTCCCTTTTCATTTTCTTCGTGAACCAGCTCATAAAGAACGGATGTTAATTTCCCAGAATGCTTATGGCTTTTTTTAGGATTTTCAAAGCTTCCTGGGTGTCTCTGAGTTCTCTTTTCAGCTGTGCATTTTCTTTCTCACAGGCGCTTGAATAGTGGCCAGATCCAGTAAATTCCGGCTGGCTGTCTGGTGAATTCTTCGCCTTAGACTTCATGCGGTGAAGAGTACTCAGACCAATGCCGAGATTGTCTGCACACTGTCTCATCGTCAGGTTAGGATGATCTTCCACATATTGAACAGCGTCTCTGCGCTGCTCTTCAGTGAATTGTTTACGTTTGTTTGCCATAGAAACTGCTCTCCTTTTCATATCAGATTGTAATTCTATGACATAGAACTGGTTAGCCAGAATCTCTATTCGGATTGTCCGATAATTATTCTAGCTTCAGGTTTCGTAGAAGGAGGCAACTGCAGATATAAATCTGTGAAGCGACTCATGTTCGGAAGAGCCGGCCAGGATCACCTGTTCCACAAAACCTATGCGATCTCTATTATAATGCGCCAATCGCTAAATCCCAAAGAAGTGGTTACAGACTGGCTTGGAAATACCGCAAGAAAAATCTGGCCGAAACGCAAAAAAAGAGATGCCGCATCGGACATCTCTTAAGGCAGCCGAATCAGGGTTCCAACAAAGTTTGCGTAAGAACCTCTTTTTTGCTTTTCCGAACGCTTTTCATTCTTCCAAATTTTTTTCATTCTTTCCGATACCTTTGGCCTGGCTGCTTTGTGCTCTTTTTTGATATTCATGACTGGTTTAAGATGGCGGTATGAGTGCATTAATGAAAAAGAATACATCTTCGAAGGTCTGGAACCGGAACTTCACTTTGCTGATTGGGGCAACGACCTGCGGCTGCTGCGGGGCGATTGCCGCCAGCTATGGCCTGTCTTTTCTGGTCTACTTTGAGACCGGCTCCATTTTAGCTTCGGCTTTGATTATTGCTTCCCGGCTGATCCCCTCTTTTTTGCTGCCGCTGGCAGCCGGCCCGTTTCTGGACCGGTTTGCCCGCAAGCCGGTGCTGGTCTGGGGGGATGTGTGCAACAGCATTTTATATCTGGTCATGGGATTGTAGCTGATGTTCCACGAATTTTCCTATGTCGGCTACCTGTTTTACTCGATTTTGCTGGCATGTGCCGGATCGATTGATGAGCTGGCTTTTAACTCGATCCTGCCGATGACCATCACAAAAGGTTATGAGCAGCAAAGCTATGCCATCAGCACCATGATTTATCCCATGCTCAATGTCATCATGGTCCCGGCAGCTGCCCTGGTCATGCAGACCATCGGTATTCCTGTTTTGCTGCTTTGCCCCTATGGACTGATGCTGGCCAACCGGCTAGTCTGCGGCAGCCTGGGCCAGACCAGCGGAACGCTGCGCATGGCCGCCATACAGTCCTATATTCCCGAATCAATGAGAGCCCGCATCAACTCGCTGCAGACGCTGATGTTTTATGGTACTTCGGTTATTTTCTCCCTCTTTTTTGGCTGGATTGGCGATCTGATCTCCTTTGAAGAAACCTTCCTTTTAGGAGCTGGACTCCAGATGATTGTCTTGTATTTTACCTGGATCCGGTATCGGAAAAGCTGTCAGGCTGTATTCCTTGCCCAACCAGAACCGCAGCAGGGGAAGCACGGGAGTGAAAATCTGAAAGGTACTTTGGAAATAACATAAATATGGACATAAATATATAGAGACAGACAGCTTATGCACTAAAAAGAGCTGTCCCCGGCTGCTGAACAGCTCCATAGAAAAGTGAAAAGTCCTGTGATAAAGGAACTTGTTCCTTTATCACAGGACTTTCTTGATGATGTCTCGACAAACCTGACCAGTTTATGTCAGCCTGCGGCCTGGTCAGGCAGTTTCCCGGATAACCAGCGAAGGGACGACCTCAATATGGATGGGCTTTTCCAGCGTTTCCGGAATCCGTTTCTTTTTCATTTCCATTTGCCGGTTGAGCAGTTCCATAGCCTGGTTTGCCATTTCTTCCATGGGCTGGGCGATGGTGGTCAGAGGAATGGCGCACTCCTGGGCAGCCCGGGTGTTGTCAAAGCCGATGACTTTATACGTGTCGGGGAATTCTTTGTATTTTCGCAGGATGAGGTTTACAAAAATGGAGGCATACGTATCGTTAGCCAGAAAGACACCCTTGATGTGGTCTTTGGGGTATTCCTTTTCAATCTGTTCAAAGACTTCGGCCAGTTTTTCCCGAATACTCTCATACGTATCGAAAAATTCTGCCTGGATCAGAACTGGCTTGCGGCCCTGGCTGCGGCAGGCTTCATTAAAGCCGGTAATCCGGCCAAAAGCGGGCGAAGATTCGGGGAAAAAGGCATTGACCTGAATCAGGTCATCGCATCCATCGGCCATCAGGCGGTTGGCCGCCAGCTTTCCGCCTTCCCTGTTATCCACACAGACGCTGCAGATTTCTGAAGCTTCCCGCTCAATGGCGACGGTCGGAATCTGGAAGCTGGCCAGTTCCTTTGAGGGAATGGTATGCGAAAGGACGATCAGCCCTTCGATCTTGTAAGCCTGGAGCTCCCGGATGTAGGCACGCTCAACTTCTTCTTTTGAATTGGCACGGAAAATAAGAAACTTGTAGCCATAATGGTCATAGCACGAAAGCAGCAGCTCGAGCATTTCCGCGTAGTAGTTCAGATAGAGATTGGGGATGATAATTCCGATAAACTCGCTTTTGCCGTTGGCCAGTACTTTGGCCAGCTTGTTTTCCTGATAGCCCAGGACATCCAGTGCATCCTGGATTTTCTGCTGGTTTTCCAGGGTCAGCGAGTCCCGGTCATTAAAGAAGCGGGAAACGGTTGTTTTGGAAAAACCTGTATATTTAGCGATATCCGCGAAAGTGACTTTCTTTTCTTTTGCCATACATTCTCCTGAACACTCTTTAAAAATGAAGCTTTTTAACTCATTAATCAAGATCCCGGTCTTATGCCGGGCTTTTTTCATCTATAAAATTAAGGGCTTTCTTCTAAAAAGGCAACAAGAAAGTAACCGGTTCTAGAACCGGTTACTTTCTTGAACAGAAATTTCATAAAATCGGTTGTAAGGTGTTGACGTAAGCGATTTCAACCGCTATGATGCAGTTAAGTAACCGGTTAAGTAACCAGTTACTTTACCGGTAATCTCAAATCAACCGGCTTAATAAGGAGAAAAAAGAAGGAGAAAGCGTCTATGAGAAAACGCATCAGAAGATGGATGGCAGCCCTGCTTTGTACGGGCCTGCTTTGCGGCTGCCATTCTTCCGCCAAACAGCCTGGATCTATACCGGGCTATGACGAGGGCGAAGAGTATTTGAGCCTCTGGGTCCACGTCATTGAAGATACCGATGAAGGAAGAGCTTATCGGGAATCCGTCAATGCTTTTAACGACAAATACAATGGTCAGTATTTTGCGGATATTGAATTTATTCCCCGCAACGATTCAGGCGGCGGCTATTCAGACAAGATCAACGCTTCCGTCATGTCCGGCGATCTGCCGGATGTCATTACCGTCGATGGACCGAATGTCGCTGCCTATGCGGCCAACGGCATCATCCAGCCGCTGGCCGAACTTAGCGAAGAAGAAAAAAGTGTATACCTGCCATCGATCCTCGATCAGGGCACTTACGATGGAAAGCTTTATGCCTTAGGTGCGATGGAATCCTCTGTCGGCCTGTACTGCAATAAGGAGATTCTCAAGAAAGCCGGCGTAGAAATCCCGGATGGCGATCATCCCTGGACCTGGAGCGAATTCCTGGATGTTCTTGCGAAAGTCAAGCCGGTTACGGATGAGCTGGGCGGTTATCCGATCGACATGTCTTTCCCAGCCGGTGAAACGACGATTTACTACTATGCGCCATTCTTCTGGTCTAACCAGGGCGACTTTGTCAGTCCTGATGGTCTGGAAGTTGAAGGCTATTTTGACAGCGAGCAAAATATCGAAACGCTCGAATTCTTCAAGACACTGGTCGATAAGGGCTATATGTCCCGCGTAGCCGTCCCGGATCTGTTTGAAAGCGGTAGGGCTGCGTTCAAATTTGATGGGGCGTGGGAAATTAACAACATTTACCAGAACTATCCGGATGTCGATCTGGGAGTTGCCCCTTATGTGGTCAGCGATAAATGGGATGGCGGCCGCTATACTCCAACCGGCTCCTGGGCGTATGCAGCCAGCACCAATTCCAAAAATATTGAAGGCGCCACCGCTCTGGTTGAATACATGTCCGGCACGGAAAGCGGCAAGCGGCTCAACGAATACACCAATTCACTGCCATCAACCTATGAGGCATTTGATTCCACGGCCATTTTTTCGGAAGACGAGAATTATGCCCGGCTGTACGAACAGCTTTCAAAATATGGACATCCCCGCTCGATTACTCCCGCGTATCCGCAAGTCAGCTCGAGCGTGCAGCAGGTTCTGGAAAATGTCGTCATTTCCGATCACGATGCCCGCCAGGAGCTTGACCAGGCGATTACCCGCATTAACAAAAAGCTGCGGCGCTATGAAAGGAACTAGCCACGATGAAGACAAAAACACAGTCATTAATGGGAATGGCCTTTTTTGGACCGGCACTCGTATTGCTTTGTATCTTCCTGTTTCTGCCGATGATCCTGACTCTGGCCTTCAGTTTTACCGATTTCTTTGCCCTGAATCCATCCCTGACGCATTTTACAGGGCTGGATAACTACTTTGAGGTGTTTGCTGATCCGGATTTCAGGCTGGCTTTTTTCAACACTGTAAAATTTGTGCTCCTGATTGTCCCGCTGCAGTGCGGGGGGGCTTTAGGACTGGCAATGCTGATCAACAAGGTGGCCTATTGCAAGAAGTATTTCAAGGTCGCTTTCTTCATCCCGGTAGTCATGTCCTTAGCGGTTGTATCCAACTTATGGATCCAGATCTTTTCACCCGAAGGCATCTTGAATGCGATCCTGGGCTTCTTCCATATCCCCGCCCAGCCGTTTATCCATTCGGCCAGCCAGGCACTGCCTTCGATTGCCTTTATGTCGGTATGGCAGGGAATGGGCTACCAGATGATAATTTTCCTGGGGGCTTTGCAGGGAATCAATCCTGCCCTTTACGAGGCCGCTGAACTCGATCATGTCAGCGCCTGGCAGAAATTCCGGGACATCACGCTGCCGGAAATCAAGCCGATCTGCATCTTTGTACTGATTACCGTAACCATCGGCGCGTTCCGCATGCTCGTCCAGCCGATGATCATGACCGGCGGCGGACCATCCATGTCGACCTACACCGTAGTCTATGACATTTACCAGACCGGTACTGTCAACTGGGAAATCGGCCTGGCCAGCACGATGGCGATTGTCTTTGCTTTCTTTGTCATGATCCTGACCGCCATCCAGAACAAAGTTAGCGCTGATCGTGATGAAACTGCTGTACCTAACAACAAATCCCGGGCATTCTGGAAACGTTTTGCCAGAACTGCCGTCGAAGACAAGGAGGCCGCTTATGTTGAACAAGGACCAGAAGCGTAAACAAATCGTACTGACCGTTTTGATGATTGCCCTGTCGCTGCTCTTTCTCTTTCCGGTCATCTGGCTGATTGCCAATTCGTTTAAAAGCGATGCGCAGATTACATCCGATATGAACTCGTTATCGGCCTTTCTGCCGCCGCTGTTCAATGAAAACTTCTTTAAAAACTATACTGATGTATTATTCGGAACAAAGTTTGTCCGCTACGTCGGCAACACATTGCTTTACGCCTTTATTGTGATTGTACTGGGCATTATTATTAACGGCCTGGCCGGTTATGCTCTGGCCAAAATCAAGTTTCCCGGGCGGGAGAAGTGGATGATGATTATCATGCTGCTGATGATTGTCCCCATGGAAACAATCATTACGATCCACTTCCTGTTTATTGCCAAGATGGGACTGCTCAATACCATTGTCGGCTATGTGCTGCCAGGCATTGTCAACCCCTTCAATATTTATCTGTTCCGGCAGACCTTTATCTCACTGCCTGATGATGTGTGGGAAGCTGCTCAGCTCGATCACTGCTCGCCGATGCGCTACTTCTTTACCATGGTGCTGCCCATGGCCAAAAGCGTAGTGGCTACGGTTGCGGTGTTTACTTTCCTGGGTGTCTGGAACGACTACCTCTGGCCATCGCTGGTTTTCACTTCCGGCGATTTGCTTACAGCCCAGATCGGCTTAAATGCCATTACCGCAAACGACAATACAACAACCGGCATGACTCTTGCCGTCATTACCATGGTGACAATTCCGGTGATCCTGATCTACTCGTTCTTCTCCAAACAGATTGTTGAAGGCGTCATGACCACCGGCGGAAAGGAAGGATAAGATTATGGCTTTCATCGAACTTAAAAATATCTGCAAACAATATAAAGGCAATCCCAAAAACTCAGTCACTGATTTTACTCTCGACATTGACGAAGGCGAATTCATCGCTTTCGTCGGCCCGTCGGGCTGCGGCAAATCCACAACCCTGCGCATGATTGCCGGCTTTGAAGACATCACCAGCGGCGAACTGTATATCGACGGCCGCAAAGTCAATGAAGTCAAACCTGGAGACCGTTCCATTGCGATGGTTTTCCAGAACTATGCCCTCTATCCGCATATGAGCGTAGAAAAGAATATCTCCTACGGCCTGAAGAACATGAAAGTTCCGGCCGATCAGATCAAGGAAAAGACGGATTGGGCGATCCGGATTCTGGGTCTGGAAGAATACCGCAAAAGAAAGCCGAAAAACCTTTCCGGCGGGCAGAGACAGCGGGTGGCGTTAGGAAGAGCCATCGTCAAGGATTCCAAAGTGTTCCTGATGGACGAACCGCTTTCCAATCTGGATGCCAAGCTGCGCGTCTCCATGCGCAATGAAATCAGCCAGCTGCACAAGAAGCTGAAAAATACTACGATTTATGTTACCCATGACCAGGTCGAAGCCATGACGATGGCGGATCGCATTGTTTTAATGAAAGACGGAATTGTCCAGCAGGTCGGTAAGCCGATGGAGCTGTACGAACATCCGGACAATATCTTTGTCGCCGGTTTTATTGGCAGTCCGCAGATGAATTTCTTCAAATGCAAAGTCCAGAACGGAAAGCTCATTTTCCAGGATGGTGCCCAATACCAGCTCGATGAAAAGCAGCAGGCAAAACTGAAAGGCCGCAGCGAAGTCGTGATGGGAATTCGCGGCGAAGATATCAAGTTTTCCGATCTCTATATCCAGCAGCATCCGGAAAATACAATGAAAGCTCTGATTACCAACATTGAAGTCATGGGCAATGAAAACAACCTTTACTTTGAAATCGGCGGCCAGCAGGCCGTAGCCCGGGTGGATAAATATGAAGTGTGCCAGGAAGGCGATACCCGCAGCTTTGTCTTCAACCCAGACAAGATGCACTTCTTTGATCCGCAAAGTGAAAAGACAATCCGCTAAAACGATTCAGGCTGATTTAAATCCTGAAATTAAAATTGTCTTATCCAGAACAGGCCGGCCGTCAGGCTGGCCTGTTCTGGATTTAAAGGTTCTGTAAGAGATCACTGCAGACAGGCAATCCGGCTGCCGGAACAAACTGGACGTATGAACTGCCTGACCGCTGTACAAAAAAGCAGGTGATCCTGCAGGAATAAACGATAAAAAACAAAAAAAGATATGACACAGACCAGAAGCCGATAAAAAACAGAAAGGTTTGCCTGATCAGCCAGGCATAGAAATGATACAGGAGGAATGAAAAATGAACAGTTTATATCAAGCCAGACAATACGAGAAAGAAAACCGGACCGACCCAAAAAAACAGCCGGCTTTTCATCTCTGTCCCCCCGTCGGGTGGATGAATGATCCAAACGGCTTCTCTTTTTACAATGGACAGGCCCACCTGTTCTATCAATATCATCCGTATTCCCTGAACTGGGGACCGATGTACTGGGGCCACCAGGTTTCCGATGATTTGATTGCCTGGAAGCTCAAGCCATGCGCTCTCGCTCCGGAAGATCCTTCGGATCTGAAAGGATGCTTCTCCGGAACAGCACTCTGTGAGGATGGAAAACATATCCTGGTCTACACGGGTGTCAGTGAAAAAGACGGAGCGGAAGTCCAGAACCAGTGCCTGGCGATTGGTGATGGAACAGACTATGCCAAGCCGTTTTCTGCACCCATAATTGATGGCAGCCAGCTGCCGCCTGGATTTTCCCGCCTGGATTTCCGGGATCCAAAAATCTGGAAACAGTCCGGCCGCTACCATCTGATCGCTGGCAGCCTGGATGAAAACAAAGAAGGACAGATTGTCCATTTTACAAGCGATAACCTGAAAAACTGGCAGTATGAAGGAGTACTTCTTCACGCCACCCAAAATCAGGGGCGGATGTGGGAGTGTCCTGACCTGTTTCAGATCGGCGATCAGGATGTTCTGGTTCTTTCCCCCCAGGATATGAAAGAGAATGGCCGGGGGATTCACAACGGCCATAACGCAACTGTATTTATCGGCCGGTTTAACGGCAACACTTTTGAACCTCAAAGCGAAATGCTGCCGCTTGATTATGGCTTTGATTTTTATGCGCCGCAGACATTTACGCATCCGGATGGCCGGCAGATCATGATTGGCTGGATGTCTTCCTGGCATGCGCTCATTGCAGCGGAGGGTCAGAGCTGGTCCTCGCAGATGACACTGCCGCGCGAGCTGTCCATTCAGGATGGAAAACTGATCCAGAAGCCGGTGCGCGAACTGGCCTCTTACTGGAAAAACACTCTTTGTCTGGACAACCAGGAAATTGAGGGTACGAAAGAAATCAAGGGAGTGCGCGGTAGGTATACGGATTTTACCCTGACGTTTAAAAAACCGCTGACAGGCCGCTTTGCGATCGACCTGGCTGCCGGCAGCAAGAATTGCACCACCTTTGAAATTGACCCAGGGCGCGGCCGGATGGAAATGGATCGCCGCCGCAGCGGGCCGCGCCACGACCTGGTCAGCCTGCGGCGTGCGCCGCTTCCCGCAAAGGGAATTTCACAGCTGCGGATTATTCTGGATCTCTATTCGATTGAGATTTTTATCAATGATGGAGAGATGGTTTTAAGTACCGTCATTCCAACAGAAGCCAGTTGTGATGAAATTCGCTTTTCCTCCAACACACCCCAGGCTTTCGATCTGGAGTTTCATGAAATAGATGCCGGCGCGATCCGAACAAAACGCATGGAATAGCAGCGAAAGACCGTTTTGTCAGTCTTAATACGGCTTGCCTGGCTTAAGACTGCGCCGGAAATGGCTGTAAATGGCCTCGATCCTGCTTAGGCGCGGCGGAAAAGCCAGAACAAGTCGGCCACCTGAAAACAGAACAGAATCAAGCGAAAAACCGGAAGTCTCTTTGTTCAGAAACTTCCGGTTTTACTTTTTGCGCTCTGTCTCTGGCCGGATCGGACGCGAACCAATGATCAGACAGAGAAAATTTTAATTGAAGGAATCGTCAAGCGGATATCCAAAATCGCGCAGGACGGAAACACTGACCGGAAGGATCTCCGGGGCTGAATCTTCAATCTGTACAATCAGCGAACCGTTTTGATCGAGCAGCAGCAGGAAATTGAGGTTGCTGCGATTGTTGCGGATGATCCGGGCTTCGGCCCCATTTCCGCTCCACTGGCTCATGACCCGCATTTCGCCGTTATTTTCCAGCTTTGAAGTCATCGTTTCCAGATCAGCCTGCAAATTGTCACTGATCCAGATCCGGACTTTTGCGGTTTCGGCTGGGTTGTTATCCTGGGGCAGTGTGGCCGTAAAGGTTACGGCCGGATCACCCTGAATACCGGCTGTGTTTTCATCGCTCTGGATTTCGCTGCACGAGCAGCCCTGCTGCTCATAAAGATCGCTCAGTTTCTGGGCCAGGCCCTGGGCTTTGCCAAAAGCGGCTGCCGAGGCAGAAAGGGAAGAACTGGATGCATTTTTTGAAGCGGCAGAATCAGCTGAAGAAGTGCTGGAAGCAGCAGGACTGGATGATGAAGCGTGCAAATCCTCGGATGACGGCAAAGACTGCGATGTGAAATCCTGCTGTGAGCTCGAGCCGGCTGCCCAAGAAGCGCCTGAGTCTGGTGATTGGCTGCAGCCGGCAGTTCCTGCCAGCAGTACAGCCAGAATGATAGGTAAAAATTGTCTGGACATGGAAATCCTCCTGCTTTTTTGTCTTTACCGTATCCAGACTTTACTCATTCATCACGGCTAGCGCCCGCAGGATCTGACCAGCCTGCAGCAGACGTACCGGGTATTGATTCGTCTTTTCGTCAAATCCGGCTGTCTGGATCAGGACAGTAATCCACCAGATTTTGCAGGCGGATCAGGGAATACAGGATCGCCTGAAGATCCCGGGCGGCTTCCTTATTCCGGCCGGCATTGATTTCAATCAGATCAAAGACCATGGAGAGATATTTTCTGGCGGTTTTAATCTGCAAGTTATTTTCCCGGTTCAGCTGATCTTTAACGGACAGCTGCTGCTTCAGCTGCTCAGTGATTCTGTCTTGATCCTTGTTAAGCTCATTGATTTTCTGGGTATAAGCTTCAAGGTATTCGTCGCACATTACCAGCGGAAAGGACCATGGGGAGGAAAAATTACAGCTGGCCAGTCTTTTTTCCAGTTCTTCAACAGATGCAGGATTTATTTCAGTTTTCATAGTTCCTTATCCTCCTTGCCGTCTCTTTCAGCTTCCCGCAGATACTCCTGTACAAATTCATAGCGATCTGTCATGGCCTGAAGCTGCCGGCCAATTTCATCCAGCAAAATGTCCGCTTTACCGATTCTGGTCCATTCCGCTTTGAAATGCCGTTCGCTCTCTTTTATATCGTTTTCGCACTCCTGTATTCTCTGCTGGCTATCCTTGATCAGCTGACATCCCTCTTTGCTTTCCTGAATAATCTCGGTTACCTGGTCGATGATTTTTCTGAGATCACGCTGGGTTTCTGCCCACTCTTTCTCATCAAAACAGAATTTTGCTTTTTTGAATATTTCGTATCGTTTCAAAACTTCTTGTTCTGTCATAAAACTTCCTCTGATTTGTCATCCAGCCTGAAGAGCAGACCGTTTTTATAATTATATTGCTGAAGCAGGACAGCCTGGCCGAAAACAAAAAACTGCCGGTGGATCAGCTTGTGCTGAAACAACGGCAGTTTTCGACTATCCAGGATAACTGCAGTAGAATACTGGATTTTTTCGACCAGGATGACGATAAGCAGATCAGCAGCTGGTCTGAAGCGCTGTCCTTTCAGCATCCAGGCAGCCCTGATATTAACTTCTGGAAGGCAAAAACCGCCGGAGATCAGAAAAAAACGGGGGAGCAGTTTCTTAATCCTGATCTTTATCTGGCTGGTCAGCCATCCGGCTGAGAATGGCTTCTTCAATCCGGTGATGATTGACTTTCTTGATTTCAATTTGCAGATCATCCTGGCTCAGGGTATGCTGGAGGCCGTTTTCCGGAACGGAACCGAGCAGCGCATATACCAGGCCATTGAGCGTTCCATATTTTTCATCCACATCGGTGCCAAGAATCGAGTTGATATCACTGATCCGGGCACTGCCTAAAGCCGTGCAGGTGCCATCTGGATTTTCAATGATGTCATCGTCGTCTTCAAAATCGCCGACCAGCTCGCTGACCAGGTCATTGAGCGTAATCAGGCCGGACACGCCTCCATATTCGTCCAGGACGATCACCATATTCTGGTGCTCGCGCTTCATCTGGGCAAACAGCTCATCCGCTTTCATGTTCTCCCAGACAAAGACCGGCTTTCCCAGGCTGGCCACAATTTTCTCTTTCAAAGGAAGATCCGAACGGTTGCGGAAGAATTTCTTGACGTTCAGGATGCCTGCGATATGATCCGGCGTTTTTTCATAGACCGGGATAAACGATCGTTCATTATCATAAATGACCGATTCCCAGCTGTCAGGATCATCCAGGTCCATCAGGCTCATATCGGTGCGGTGGACCATGATGTCTTTAGCTTCCCGGTCATCAAAGGCAAACACATGCTCAATCAGTTCTTTTTCTTCCGGATCGATCGTTCCTTTTTCCTCGCCGGCATTGACCATCATGATGATCTCTTCTTCAGAGACATCTTCACCTTCCGCTTCCGGGTTGATATGGAGCAGGCGCAGCACCCCGTTGGTCGACCAGGTCAGTACCTTGACCAGCGGTGAAAACAGGATGGCAATCGCATTGAGCAGGCCGCTGACGGCCAGGGCCATCTGCTCGCTTTTATGAATCGCAATCTGCTTGGGGACCAGTTCACCAAAAACCAATGTGAAGTAGGAAAGGATAATCGTAATTACAATGACCGCAATGGTATCGAGCACATCATAAGGAAGCCCGATTCCAAGCCCGACCATCCAGTCCGCCAGTGCCCCGGAGAAATTGTCCGCCGCAAAAGCACTTCCTAAAAAGCCGGAAAGGGTGATCGCAATCTGGATCACGGAAAGAAAGCGGCTTGGGTCCTGGATCAGTTTTTCAAGCTTGATCGCCCGTCTGTTCTTCTGTGCGGTCAGCTTTTTCAGCTTAAATTCGTTAACAGACAGGACTGCAATTTCTGAACCCGCAAAGACAGCGTTCAGAAGAATAAGGACGACCTGCAGCAGAATCATCCACAACCAGTTGGGCATATAACCTTTATTTACCTCCATGAAAATTCAGAAGATTACCTGATGATCAGAATAATAACGGAGAACGGTTGCTCTTTGTGCCCAACTGCTCATATTTACCGGCTGGATCCTTGGGTTCCTGGATTTTTTCAAAACAAAAAGCAGGAAAAACGGCTTGAACCATTTTCCCTGCCCAAAGAAAGCTTCCTGCAAGCAATCAGCCGGGTTCTCTGTTGTGCCTGCAGCATCAATGCAGCTTTCAGCTTTTCTTTTAATAGCTATTTAATAGCGGATAGTTACCAGCGCACAGGATTTAAGCAGCCTGTTTGAAGTCATGCAGAGCTTGAATCTGTCGGATCAGGCAATGGTAGTTATTACAATTGAATTCGATTAAATTGGGCAATTGTGTCGATTTAATTCGATCTAATCAGTAGATTGTGTCGGCTTAGTTCGATCTAATTCGTAGATTATAGCGCTCATATTCGCTAAAATTAATTAATTATGTCGATTTAATTTGATCTAATTAGTGGATTATGTCGATTAGATTCGATTTAATTGGATGATTGGGATGGAAAAAATCGGCTTAATTAGCTGATTGGATCGAAGACAGGATGATAAACAGCATAATTGACTTAACCAGACCGAAAGCAGTCAAGCAGCCGAAGCACGCAGGAATAGGAAAGGAGAATTCTATGGATAAAACGCATGAATTGCCCAGAGAAACAAAAACCCTGGAATATAAAGAGGTTCCGGAATCACTTAAATCTTCAGATTTCAAAAGCTACTTAAAGACAGTCAGTGCTTAGGCCAACTTTGTGACTGGAGAGGTCGTTTTTGGAGTAACAGATGACCGACAGATTCGTCCGGTTGCCAATCCAGAGCAGTTTTGCCTGAATATTGAAAATCAGATCAACGATACTATCCAGCCAGTACCAGAATTTTCTCTGGAAATCCAGGTAAATGGGACAGTCAGACTGACTGTTATAAAGGGACGAGATACTCCTTATCTATACAAGGGAATCGCTTACCGCCGGCAGGATTCTTCAAGTATTCCGGCTGGACGGGAGCAGCTGCGCAGACTTTCTCTTACTGGTGCGAATGTCAGTTTTGAAAATCTTCCTGCTTCGAAGCAGGATCTGACGTTTGATACGTTTGATCGCTGGTGCAATGAGAAAATTGGTCTTGATGCAGCAAGCCGGGACGTCCTGATCACGTTTCAGATGTATTCAGAGGAAGGCGGTTTTACCAATGCTGCTCTTTTACTTTCAGATCAGAATCTGTTTAATGGCCTTTCAATGATTCAGTTTGGAAAGAAAACGGATGAAATCCGACGCTCTCAATTGCTGGATCATCAGTCCATCCTTGATTTGTACAGTGAAATAGACAGTCTTTTTGAGCAGGAGTACAGCCTGGAAATCATTCAAGGGATGGAAAGAGAACTGACCTTTCTAATTCCGTATGCAGCATTCAGAGAAGCTGTGGCCAATGCCCTGGTTCACCGGGACTGGCAGCTTTCGGCTGATATCCAGATTTCGTTTTTTGATGACCGGATTGTAATTCAGTCGCCTGGCGGACTTCCGAATTGACGAAAGATGATTACTTAAACCGGATGATTTCAATGCCGCGCAATATGAATCTGGCCATTGTATTCAACCGGCTCGGTCTGATTGAAAAATTTGGAACCGGAATTGGACGGATTCGGCAGGCTTACCAAAACAGCCTGAATCAGCCGGAGTTCGATATTACTGATCGTCATATCACCGTGACGCTTCCTGTTGCCCAAAAAATGAATTCTTTAACCCCGGAGGCCAGCCAGATCCTGAATCTGATCAAAAAAGGAACTGAAAAACGGACAGACCTGCGGATCCAGTCTGGTCTGAGCAATTATCAGGTGGGGAAAGCTTTAAAGTTTCTCCAGGAAAAAGGGCTGATTCAAAAAATTGGAAGCACACGATCCGCCCGATTTATCGCCCTCCAGCAATAAAACATGTTCGTTTTCCAGTTTTACCAGCGGAAAGTTCCGGAAAAACCGGATGGTATTCCATTCAGGCTGATGAGTCTTAGCAGGCAGATCTTGCCTGGCTGTAAGACAGAAAAAGAGCCCAGTTTGCAGACCGATCCGCAAACTGGGCTTTGTTTTGATTTGAATCCATATTTTAAGCCAGCCAAAAGAATTCATTTCAATTCCAGGAGAACTGGTCAGTTTTGTAAAACTTTATCGCGAATTTTTTCCGGGATCTGGTTTTCATCAATGAAATTATAGTGATACACTCCCGCAGCGCGAACTTCCAGCTTCAGGATCTGTCCGTTTTCCAGCGGAGCTGCCGTCTTGAAAGTCAGCTTCTTCTGCTTTCCTTTCTCTGTCCAGGTTTCCATCGTGTATTTATAGCGCAAATCTCCGGGCATTTCTGCAACCTGTGGATCATGCACTTCCACATAACAAAACTCATCGTAATTTTCCATGTGCATCAGCCATGCAGTACCCCCGGCTATAGCCAGGATAATGGCGGCGACAATGGCAATAACCTTTCCTTTCATGCAATATCCTCCTTCAGCATCCGCCTTTGCGGATCTGGAAAAAGCTTATCGCTTCAAAAAGAGGACTGCCTTAGCTTCTTCTTTCATTTATCCATCCAGTCTTACACTTTGCAAAGACGCTTTAACTGCCCGGTCAGCCGGACAGTTTTTAGCGGAATCTGGATGAAAAGTTTTCCATAACGCCGGTAAATTCAGCATTTTTTGGACCTTCGAGTTTCATGGCTGCTTTTTCTATTTCGTTTTTAGTTTTCAGAAACCGTTTCTCTGATGGGCTCACTATTTTCTTATTGAATTCATAATAAAATATTAAAAAATAATTATGACAGGAATGCTGGCACAAGGACTTCAATACTGAAATCGTCCGCATCGAAAGATGAAAACAGCAGGCTCTGTTTTCAAAATTCAACTTTGCTGACCGGAGCTTAAAAAATCAGCCTGAAAAAGTCAGATTTGAATGATTTGATGAACTTTTAGAAAAATAACCGAAAAAATGCATATAGCGCACTAATAGGAACACCTAGCGTTTGAAACGGTGCGCTAAGATAA